>Ga0129308_1000268_pt1 | contig 90398 bp, 82 predicted proteins | sample L827metagenome_FD_94440 | JGI IMG/M metagenome (GOLD analysis project Ga0129308, IMG submission 94440) | Ring-tailed lemur group fecal microbial communities from Wisconsin, USA - L827 metagenome | ecosystem: Host-associated > Mammals > Digestive system > Large intestine > Fecal | place: USA...
GCTGTTCTCCCATTCGTATTTCCGGCTTGCGGCGTCGGCGCATGGCATGAGCGCCAGCGAACTTTTATCGTCGCGGCTGATGTTTCCCACGCCCCTTGCCTCCGACAAGGGGACCGCCAGGGATGCGGCAAGCCTGGATGTGTACCTGTCCGACAATGGGATTTTCCGAAAGCGGAACAAAAACGGCTCGATCTGGAGCCTGTCGCTGTCCGCAGCGGTGTTTTACCTGACCCCGGTGGCGTCGGACGGGTTCCGCTCCACGCTGAAACCCTCTGCCTACGACCCGGCGAAGAAGGACGGGAACCTGTCGGCGCAGGTGGTATTCCAGGAGCAGCCGGTGTCGGACACGGCGGCCCTGAACCCGGACTGGGTGGAATGGCTCATGGGCTTCCCCCAGGGATGGACGGACGTACCCTCTGGGACCGGGAACCCGATGGAATCCCCCGCATGACGGAGCGGATGGACGGGCGGGCCCTGCGGCTGAAAACGCTGGGGAACGCGGTCTGCCCTCCCCAGGCGTACCCGATCTTCCGGTATATCGCCATGATTGAAACTGGCGCCTGTATTGATATTTGCCCTTACGGAAAGGCGGGTGAGGAAACATGAAGGAACTGAAAGCGGCCGATAAGGTCACGCAGAAGATGACCCGTGACGGTGCGGCGGAGGAAAACCTTGCCACGGGCGAGGTGACAAACATCAGTGGGCGGGAGGCGGAGGCTGACCTTTCCGCTTCGGAAGAATCCACCGCCGCAGCGGAGGCAGTGGCGGAGCGGATCATCCGCGCCCATGACCGGCACCAGGCGAAGCAGGCAGCCAGGGCGGAGGCGGAAACGGTCCGAGCAGGATCGGAGGCCAGGAGCCGCCCTTCCTCCCGGCTGCAATTTACCGACGAGGAACGGGCGGCCCCGGATTTGCAGAAAGCCATCCGGCGCTCTGACCGGGCGGCGGACCGGCTGGACGCGGCGAAGGCCGCCATCCCTACAAAGAAGGTCCTGAGAACGGAACGTGTCTTTGACGAAGCGGCAGGCAAAGGCCGGACACGGCTGCGTTTTGAGGAAGTGGAGAAAAAGCCTAACGGACACCTGCGGCACAACCCGCTTTCCCGTCCTGTGCAGGAATTGAAAGCAACCGCCCACGGGGAGGTCCGCAAGGCAGAACAGGAAAATGTGGGCGTGGAGGCCGGGCACAAGGGCGAGGAACTGGCGGAGCGCGGGATCGCCCGCGGGGCCGGCTCTGTCCGGGGAACCCTCCGGGAGCGGCGGATGAAGCCCTGGCGGGACGCGGCAAAGGCGGAGCAGGCCTCCATCCGGGCAAACGCCGATTTCCTTTACCAAAAGGCGCTCCATGACGATCCGGGGCTGGCCGCCGCGAACCCGATCTCCCGGTATTTACAGAAGAAGCGTATCCAGAGGAATTACGCAAAAGAGATACGCCGGGCCGAAAAAACGGCGAAGAATACCGCCGCCACGGCAAAAAGCGCGGCGCAGAAGGCAAAGGACGCCTTCAAGGAAACCTTCCTGTATATCAGGCGCCATAGCCGGGCGGTCCTTCTGATTATCGGGATCGGGGCCTGTGTGGGGCTTCTGTTCGGCGGGATGTCCTCCTGCTCCATGATGGGAGGCTCCGGGGTGGGCGGCGTCTTTATGACCTCCTATCTCTCCGAAGATGCGGATATGCTGGCGGCGGAGGCGGCCTATGCAGGATTGGAGGCGGAGCTTCAAAATGAGCTGGACCATTATGAATCCTACCATCCGGGCTATGACGAGTACCGTTTCGATCTGGACGAGATCGGCCATGACCCCTATGTGCTGATCTCCATCCTGTCGGCCTTCCATGAAGGGGTGTTCACCATTGACGAGGTGGGGCGGGAATTGCAGGAGCTCTTTGACCGGCAATATACGCTCACCCAGACCGTGACGGTGGAGGTGCGCTACCGGACGGAGACGCACACCGACCCGGAAACCGGCGAGGAAAGCAGCGAGGAAGTCCCCTACGATTATTACATCTGTACGGTCACGCTGGAAAATTTCGACCTCGCCCATCTGCCGGTCTACCTGATGAATGAGGAACAGCTATCCCTGTATGCCGCCTATATGAGCACCCTGGGCAACCGCCCGGATTTGTTCGGCGGCGGGGAATATCCAAACGCCTCCGCCCTGCAGGAACCCACCTACTACGATATCCCCCCGGAGGCCCTGGAGGATGAAACCTTTGCGGCCATGATCTCCGAGGCGGAAAAATACCTGGGGTATCCCTATGTGTGGGGCGGTTCGTCCCCTTCCACATCCTTTGACTGCTCCGGGTTCGTCTCCTGGGTCATCAACCATTCGGGATGGAGCGTGGGGCGGCTGGGCGCCCAGGGGCTTTACAACATCTGCACCCCGGTATCTTCCTCCCAGGCAAAGCCCGGCGACCTGATCTTTTTTGTCGGCACTTACGACACGCCGGGCGTATCCCATGTGGGTATCTATGCGGGCGGGGGAATGATGATCCACTGCGGAAGTCCGATCTCCTACGCAAGCATTAACACAAGCTACTGGCAGGCTCATTATTTTAGCTTTGGCCGTTTACCCTGATCGGAGGTGGATGCCATGCTTACCTTGCAGCCGGTGTCCCTGGCAGACGCAAACGCCTTTGTTTCCCTCCAACACCGCCACCATAAGCCGGTCCGGGGGCACAAATATTCCCTGGGCTGCTTTAAGGAAGGTACGCTCGTGGGTGTTGCGATCACCGGGCGGCCTGTCAGCCGGTATCTGGATGACGGGCTTACCCTGGAGGTCAACCGCCTCTGCACCGATGGCACCCGGAACGCCTGCAGCTTTCTTTATGGAGCGGCGGCGCGGGCGGCGAAGGCCATGGGATACCGAAAGATTATTACTTATATTTTGGATACGGAGGACGGGGCGAGCCTCCGGGCGGCGGGCTGGACCTGTGCCGGACTTGCCGGAGGAAAGGAGTGGACCGGAACACGCAGACCCGCCGAACCCCTGTATCCGGCGCAAATGAAATACCGTTATGAAAAAACGCTCAATGGGAGGTGATGATATCAACATTGTTTCTTATGGGGGCGGCGCGAACAGCACCGCCTTGCTTGTAGGGCTGTACCAGCACCGTATCCCCGTGGATTTGATCCTATTTGCGGATACGGGCGGCGAGCATCCCGGCACATACGAATACCTGGATACAATGGACTGCTGGCTGAAGGATCACGGGATGCCGGGGATCACCCGCGTCTATAAGACCACCCATGACGGAAAGCGGCTGACATTGGAGGATGAATGTCTGAAAAGCGGCACGCTGCCCTCTATCGCCTACGGCTTCAAGCGGTGTTCCCTGAAACACAAGATCGGGCCGCAGGAAAAATTCTGCAACAGCGACCCTTCCTGCCGCAAGGTATGGGACAGCGGGAAGAAGGTAGTCAAGTTTATCGGCTACGACGCCGGGGAGGCCCGCCGGAGCAGCAAGGTCCTGCTGAACGACCTGGCAGACCCCAAATACAGCAAATGGTATCCCCTGATGGAATGGGGATGGGACCGGGAGGAATGTGTCCGGGTGATTGAGGCGGCGGGGCTGCCCCAGCCGGGGAAGTCCTCCTGTTTTTTCTGCCCCAGTATGCGGGCGGAGGAAATCATTGACCTTCGGGAGAACCACCCGGATTTATTCCGGCGTGCGGTCGCCCTGGAGGATAACGCCCAGGCAAACTTAAAAACAGTCAAGGGCCTGGGACGCAGCTATTCATGGAAAGAACGATTCGGAAAGGAGTTTTGCACACATGGCAACAGTTGAAAAAATCCGCAATGACATTGCGAAAACGAAGGAGAAGATCGCCGAGCTTCAGAAGAAGCAGCGGGGGCTGGAGGCCCAGCTTGCGGAGGAAGAAAACCTGGAGATCGTCCGCATGGTCAAGGCCGTGAAGATGGATAACCGGGAGCTGACCGCCTTCCTGAAGGCCTACGCCAGCGGCCTGATTACGCTGCCGGAGGATATGATGGCGGCGGACAGCGGCGCGGAGGAAGGATACGGGGAAACGGAGGATTTTGGGCATGAGGAATAAAGCAATGACGCGGCTTACCGCCGCTTTTCTGGCGCTCCTGCTGTGCATGGGCGCTTTTTCCATGACCGCCTTCGCCTATGGCAGCGGGGCGCCCTATGACCCGGAGCCGGGGGCGGCGGAGATAGACGGGATTGATACCGGGGAAACTTCCGAAACAGAGGACGCCGGAAAAGATGACGGGACCGGGGCGGATTCCAAAACCGGGGATGCCGCAGGCACCCTTACGGAAGGGCAGATTTCCGATCTGCTCTCTGCCCTGGCGGGCCTCCGGGCGACCGTCTCCGTGACAGAGGACGGGATTGAGATTGCTTCCGAAGATGGCGCAAAGCAGACCGGCACCGTGACCACGGGCGGCGGGCGGCTGAACGTGCGGACCGGCGCGGGGCTGGACAACGACGCCTTTACCCAGCTTCCCAACGGTACGGAGGTGGAAGTCATCGGCGGGGACGGGGACTGGATCAAGGTCCTCCTGCCGGAGCGCGTGGGCTATGTCCATTCGGATTATCTGACGGTCAACGAAACAGCGGATGGGGACGGCCTATCCCTTGCTTTCGGTGAAAATGAGCTTGCCGCCCTGCTGGAGCTGTTTTCCGGCGGGGGCGGCGCGGCCCTGACCCCGGACGGGAACCTGACCCTGGTGGATGATATCGGCGCCTCCGCAGGCAGCGGCAAGCAGTTCATCACCGTGGAAAGCAAAAACGGGAATGTCTTTTACCTGATTATTGACCGGGATGACGACGGGGAGGAAACGGTCCACTTCTTGAACCAGGTGGACGAGGCGGACCTTCTGGCGCTTACGGAGGACGGGCAGGCGGCGGAGACGCCCATCGTCTGCACCTGTACGGAGAAATGCGCGGCCGGGGATGTGGATACCTCCTGCCCGGTGTGTAAAAGCAACATGAGCGAGTGTACCGGAAAGGAGCCCGTTTCCGAAGCGGAACCGGAGCCGGAGGAACCGGCCGCCGAAAAGAAAGGCGGGGCCGGTATGGTCCTGGCGGTGCTTCTGCTTCTGGGAGCGGCAGGCGGCTCGGCGGCCTATTTCCTGGTGGTGAAGCCGAAGCAGGGAAAGAAAGCCCCCTCTGCCCTGGACGACCTGGATTTGGAAGAGGAAGAAGAATATCTGAATGAAGAAGAAATGGAGGATACAGAATGAAGTTAGTGATCTGCGAGAAACCGAGTGTTGCAAAAGCAATCGCGTCGGCCCTAGGTGTTACATCCAGGGCCGATGGCTTTTATGAAGGAAATGGCTTCCTTTTTTCCTGGTGCGTGGGCCACCTAGTCTGCCCTATGGACGCGGCGGGCTATGACGGGCAGTTTAAGAAATGGCGCTATGACGACCTCCCGATTCTGCCGGAGCCCTTCCGCTATGTGGCTGCCCCCGGAAAAGAGGATGTTTTCCAGAATGTGAAGCGGCTCATGGAGCGGGAGGATGTAACGGAGATCGTCAACGCCTGTGACGCTGGGCGCGAAGGGGAGCTGATCTTCCGGCTGGTGTATGAGATGGCGGGCTGCCATAAGCCCATCCTGCGCCTCTGGATTTCCTCAATGGAGGATACGGCGATCCGGGAGGGCTTTTCCGACCTCCGGCCGGGTGCGGAGTATGAAGCCCTGTATCAATCGGCACTCTGCCGCCAGAAAGCGGACTGGCTGGTGGGGATCAACGCCACCCGTCTTTTCTCCGTCCTCTACCACCGCACGCTGAATGTGGGGCGCGTCCAGACACCCACCCTGGCCATGCTGGCGGAGCGGGACGCGAGGATCAGCGGCTTCCAAAAAGAGAAATACCACCATGTCCGGCTGAAGGTGGGCGGAACCGAGGCGGTCTCGGAGAAGATCGCCGATCCGGCAGAGGCAGAACAGGTAAAAGCAGCCTGTGCCGACGCGCCTGTGACCTGCACCTCTGTTTCCCGCGAGCAGAAAAAGGAACAGCCCCCGAAGCTCTATGACCTGACTACCCTGCAGAGGGAGGCAAACCGGATGTTCGGCTACACGGCAAAGCAGACGCTGGATTACGCCCAGAGCCTCTATGAAAAGAAGCTGCTGACCTATCCCCGGACGGACAGCCGGTACCTGACCTCCGACATGGCGGAAACGGTCTCCCGCATTATCGGCCTTGCGGCGAAGATACCGACTTTTGACGGGTGCGCCAGCTTCTTTCCAGTGGTGGAGGGAATGATCTCCGACAAGGACGTATCCGACCACCACGCCATTATCCCCACAATGGAGATGGAACAGGCGGATATCAAAGCCCTGCCTGCGGGCGAGAAAAATGTGTTCCTCCTGGTCTGCTGCAAGCTGCTGTGTGCGGCGGCAAAGCCCCATGTGTATGAAACGGTCACGGCCTCTTTCGACTGCGGCGGCCATTCCTTCACGGCGAAGGGAAAGCATATCCGCTCCGAAGGCTGGCGAGGGATCGACCGTATTTTCCGCTTCTTCTTGAAGGAGAAGGAGACGGAAGAAGGCAGCGCCGGCGATCTGCCGGATTTCTCCGAGAACCAGAGTTTTGAGCAGGTGGAGGTGGCGGTCACGGAGCATTTCACCTCCCCGCCCAAACCGTTCACGGAAGATACCCTCCTGGCAGCTATGGAGCGGGCCGGTGCTGAGGATATCCCCGATGACGCGGAGCGCAAGGGCCTGGGAACCCCGGCGACCAGGGCGGCGGTCATTGAAAAGCTGGTGGCGGCCGGGTTCGTGGAGCGCAAAGGCAGGAGCCTGATCCCCACAAAAGCCGGGATCAACCTGGTGGCGGTGCTGCCGGAGGCGCTGTCCTCCCCCATGCTCACGGCGGAATGGGAGCAGCGCCTTACCGCGATTGCGAAGGGCGAGGCTGCCCCGGATGATTTCCTGGAGGGTATCCGGGGGATGGTGCGGGAGCTGGTGGCGACCTATTCCCAGGTGTCCGAGGACGGGCAGAAACTGTTCGCCCCGGAGAAGGAAGTGATCGGGATGTGCCCCCGCTGCGGAAAGCCGGTATATGAGGGAAAGAAGAATTTCTGCTGCTCGGATCGGGCCTGCGGGTTCGTCCTCTGGAAAAACGACCGCTTCTGGACCTCCCGGAAGAAGGAGCTGACAAAGAAGATGGCGGCGGACCTTCTGAAAAAGGGCCGCACCAGCGTCAAGGGGATGTGGTCGGAAAAGAAGGGCGCGGCCTATGACGCGGCAGTGATCCTGGACGACACGGGCGGCAAGTATATCAATTTCAAGCTGGAATTTCCCAAAAGAAAGGCTGGTGCAAATGGAAAATAACCGCACTTCTGATTATGTATTCAAAGCGTATGTGGTGAATACGGCAGCCTATGACGCCGGGGAACGGGAGGACAGCGGCGCATGGCTGTACTTCCCGCCCCATGCGGGGGAGGTACCGTCGCTCTTGGAAAAGATCGGTCTCCCGCCTGACGCCGCACCCGGAAACTATTTCATGGATGACTATGTATCCCATGTGCATGGGCTGAAGGATATCCTCCCCATGTACGGGGATATCCAGGAATTGTCGGAGGTGGCGCGGGCCATCTCCAGCCTCTCCCCGGAGGATCGGGAACTTCTGGCGGCAGTACAGGAGTCCCCGCACCGCCTGGCCTCCCTGGAGCAGTTGAGGGAGTTCCCCAAAAATACGGAGTATTTCATTCTGGGGAGGAATGTCCGCAGTGAAGCTGATCTGGGCTGGCGTTATGTGGAATATCTGACAGGAGTGATCCTGCCGGATGAATTGCTCCATGCCATTGATTCGGTCCCTTTCGGGAAATTCATTATGAAAGAGGAAGAGGGCTGTTTTACTTCCGTCGGTTATCTCTGCCTGTCCGGGGATGCGTGGCGGCATGAGCATGAGGTGGAACCCTCTGCCTGGGAACCGGAGAAAAAGCCCTCCATCCGGGAGCGGCTGGAGCAGGGAAAAAAGGAATGTGCAAACAGGCAGGCGCAGCCCCAGACAAAGGGCAAGTCTGAACCGGAGCTTTAAGGAGGTGTGATCTATGCCGGTGTATGGATATGACAAGGATTATCCCTTTGCCGCCTTCGTGACCAATCTTGGAAAATACAACGAGGGCGAGCTTGTGGGCGAGTGGGTGAAATTTCCCACCACCGCCGAGGAAATGAAAAAGGTCTTTGACCGGATCGGGATCGGCCAAAAGGACGAATTCGGGCAGCCCTATGAGGAATGGTTCATCACGGACTATGACTGCTATGTGCAAAACCTCTATGACAAGCTGGGCGAGTATGAGAGCCTGGACGAGTTGAATTATCTGGCGTCAAAGCTGGACGAAATGGACAGGGGCGAGTTTGAGCAGTTCCAGGCGGCTATGGAGATCGGCGACCATTCCGGCAGCGTCCAGGAGATCATCAACCTGACAGAAAACCTGGACTGCTACGATGTGTACCCGGATATCGAGGATTACGATGACCTGGGCCGGTATTACATCGACGAGCTGGACGCCATGCAGGTGCCGGAGCATTTGAAGAATTACATCGACTATGAGGCATACGGCCGGGATATTGCCCTGGAGGAAGGCGGCGACTTCACCGATCTGGGCTATGTCCGGGATACGGGCAGCTCCTTCCATGAGTATTACGATGGGGACCGCGGCAGCATCCCGGAGGAATACCGGGTGATGGCCTTCCAGGACGATGTTCCCGAAGAAGAATTGTCCGAGTGGGCAATGGATATCGCCTTTGATATGGACGAATATTTCCGGCAGAATGATCCCCAGTATGCGGCGGAGCACCCGGAGGAACATGCGGCAAAGGAGGAAATCTATGAAAGCTTGATGGCCGGGCAGGTCATGGCGCTGGAAGAAAAGCTGGCTGCCCTGGGGCAGACGCAGGACGACTACCTCCCTTCGGAGGTGGAAAAGTTCAAGGAGGCCAGCCGGTATGAGGCGGAGTTGGATACCAGCCGGGCGGAGGTGCAGGAGGAACCGAACCGGGAGGACCGCTTCTCCATCTACCAGCTAAAGGGCGGGGATGAAACGCTGGACTACCGCTTTGAGCCTCTGGATGCGATCCGGCGCAACGGCCTCTCTGTTGATCCGGCAAACTATGAGCTGGTCTATACCGCCCCTCTGACGGAGCAGGACAGTCTGGAAAGCATTTATACCCGGTTCAACATCGACCGCCCGGCAGACTTCCGCGGCCATTCCCTGTCCGTGTCGGATATCGTGGTATTCCACCAGGACGGCAAGGACGCCGCCCACTACTGCGACCGCTTCGGCTTCTCCCAGGTGCCGGAATTTTTGGAGCCGGAACGGGCGAAGGAGGCCACGATCCCCACGCCGGACCAGATGGAAACCGGCGAGACGGTACGGACGCCCAGGGGCAGCTTCTATGTGACCGCCATGAGCCGGGAGCAGATGGAGGCGGCGGGCTATGGCCTCCACCATCAGTCTGACGATGGGAAATACCTTATCATGGGGAACGGCACACGGGCCTTCGCTGTGCCGGCGGAGCAGTCGGAAAAGGACAATCCCCTCCGCACCGCCGAAATGACCCTGGAGGACGACTACGGCATGATCGACGGGGTAATCAACAACGGCAGGCGCGGCGAGGAAATGGAGAAAGCGGCGGAGGCAGCCGAAAAGGGCGGACCGGAGAAAAAGCCCTCCATCCGGGAGCGGCTGGAGGACGCAAAACGGGAGTGTTCGGATCGGAAGGCCCCGGAGAAGGGACGCCCCGGCCGTGACGCCCCGGAGCATGGCGGCCTATGAGCAGGAGTAAAAAATGGCGGCTGGAATGGTCCTTCTTCCTGGGCGAGAATGGCAGGCGGCAGTATAACGAGGTCTGCCAGGGCTGCGCCCATGACTGCAAGCAGAGCTTCCGGGCGGTGCTGGTGTCCTGTCCCCATTATCTCTCCAAACGCTCCAAAAACTGTACGGATAAGGGGTGAAAACGGGGCGGGAAATCCCCTGTGCCGGCTTTTGGGAGGATAGCCTTTATATTTTCCCACGGAGCAGTGTTCACTTTAATACAGAAGAAAAAAATCTGATTTTCACACACTTCTGACCACGCAAAAACGGGGGTACAGCTTCTCGGTTCGTCCGATTGGCTGTATCCCCGCTCTTTTTTTGATATTTTCTTTTCTTTCTTCCTGTCGGATAGGAAAGGATCGGATGGATATCCGCAGCAGCAGGCGTTGTGTGTAATGTGCGTAAACTGGCATGTATGCGGTGCTGTGGGAAACCTGTTTGCAGGCTGTGGGAAAGGGCCTGTCCTTTTCCATAGCCTGTGAATGGGTTTTCCATCGGCAAAGCGGCAGTTTTCCACATTTCCATGACGCAAAATCTTTTACCCGACGATCAGCCGGTATGCGGTCAGCGGCACATACCACACGGCCACCAAAAGCCTCCATGCCAGGACGAAGCCGCCGATCACGCCGCCGATGATGAAATTCAGCGCAAACAGCGCGACCCCGCCGCCGAAGGAGCCGCCGCCCGGCACGATCCAGAGGCACATCCGATGGAGCCCGAAGGGCAGGCCGCAGAGAATCCAGAGCCGCACATAGTCTATCCCGCCGCCCTCCATGCAGGCGGATTTGAAAATACAGTACAACAGCAGGGCCGCCGCTGCGGGCAGCACGCTTTTTGTGAAAAATGCTTTGACCGCTTCACTTCTTGTCATAAGCCAGAACCTCCTTCCATGCCTCCATTATACAAAAGATTGGGAGCCGGGCCCAGGGCGTTCCCAAAATCATTTGCAAACAATCTGCGAACAGAACCGTTTAGGATTGTCTGTCTGCCCTGTATTCCAGATATCCTTTGTGCCCTCCGTCTATGATCCGGTCAATGTCCCCCGCTTTGATGGGGCGCTCCGTCTCGCCGGAGATGGCGGCGATTGCCAGGGCGGCCTTGACCGCCTGGGAAAGATGGAAGTCGATTTCTTCCTGTTTGGTGGGCCATCCTCCGGCCGGGGCGTCTCCCGGACGGTGCAGGGTGTCCGCAAGGAAGGACAGCTCTTCCAGAACGCGCCCGCTCTTTTCCATGAACCATCCCTGCATATCGCCGGGGCGGCTGGATACGGTGATTGTGGCTTTTTTGTTTTCCTCTTTCTTCATGGTGATACCTCCTGAATTTGAAATGAAAATGTATAGTGATCCGCTCTGTGGGCGGCGCTATTCCAGCTCATGCCGCCTCTGCTGCTCCTGCTCCTTCGGGACGGAGAGAAGGGCGTCCACATTTTGTTTGATCGTTTCATACTCCTTCGTCCCGCTCCGGGCCGCTTTGTATTCGGCAAGCAGCCGCTCCTTCTGTTCGGTGAGGGCAGCCAGTTCCTTTTCCATACGCTCCGCAGACGGGACCGGAACGGCGCCCAGCTTCTTTAGTTCCCTGGCAGCGGCTTCAAACAGGATGATCCCGCTCTCATGGCCCCGGAGGAATTTTTCCTTGTCCCTGGACTGGCGGTACTGGTCATAGACCGGCCGCAGCTTCCGGTAGGTGGCGGCGTGCTTCTGGATCAGTGCCAGCTCCGCGATCCGGGCCTCCGTATCCTTGATGGAGACATGGGCAGTATCCCGTTTCTCTATCAGACCGGCCAGCCGGCTTTCCAGTTCTTCGTAGCTGCCGATCCCATGCTCAGTCAGGAAATTCATGGTCTTTGCGGCCTGCTTCAGATTGTTCAGCTTCGCCCAGTGGGCGAACCCGGCGTTCTCCTGCGCTTTGATATTATTCTGGATATCAATGAGCAGGCTGATCTTCCCGTCACGCTGTTTCGGCTGTCTGGATGGCCTGGAGCGTCCGGCGATCCGGGCGGCAATGGCTTCTTCCGTGTAGTCTGCGCCCAGGGTTTTCATCCGGGTAAAGCGTTCCTGGGCGTCGTCGCAAACTCCGTATCGTTCGTTTCCGCCTGAAGGCGAAAAGCTCACTCGCTCCGTTGCTCCTCCTTCCCCCACAAAGTCATTCGACTTTGCGGGGACCCCAACATACCGGCAGGAAACATACTTCCCCCGCTTGATCTCGTAGCCCTCCCTCTGCAGGCGGAGCAGCAAATCTTCAAAGTCGGCGGAGGCGGGGATCAGCCGGTCGATGGCCGCTTTCAGCTTCGTCTTGTAGCTGGTTCCGGCCTGGGACGCCTGGTGTTCGATGTAGCTCTTGCCCTTGTCCTTCCCAGGGATGATGACGGAGAGGCCGTGTTCTTTGCAGAGGCGGTCGCTGGTACGGCGGATATAGTGGTAACTCCGCTTGTTGGAATGGTAGTGCTTGTGATCCGTGAAGCTGACCGCATTGAAAATCAGATGGTTATGGATATGATTTTTGTCCGTGTGGGTGGTCAGGACAAATTCATATTTCCCGCCCAGGATTTCCTTTGCAAGCTGCATCCCGATCTCATGGGCTTCCTCCGGCGTCACCTCCCCCGGCTCAAATGCCTGGATCAGATGGCGGCCCAGGTGGGTGCCCTTGTCGATGGCATGGCGGCGGGTCCATTCAAACTCAATGTCCGCTGTCTCGGCGGTGCAGCCGTAGGAGGATACCAGCAGCTTCCCATCCGTTTTCTCCGGGTTGCAGATATAGTCGATGGCCGCTTTCAGCGTTGACTTGATAGGATGCGTCTTTGTAACTGCCATATCTGGTCCAGCCTTTCCCGGATTTCCTCCATATCCGCCTGATAGGCGTCTCCGCCGGCGTTGAGCCGTTTTGCGATCTGGTTGATGTTCCGGCCGATGGCGGAAAGCTCCGAAGTAAACGCCTTGATCTGCGTGGTGTCGGTATAGATGATATATCCGTCAATCGCCATCTTCCGCAGATAGGCGCCGTATCTCCTTGTGGGGAGCTGGGCCATCTTCTCGTCAATGAGGCGCTTTTCTTCTTCTGTGACCCAGAATTTCATCTGGATATTTCGTTTCCGGTTCTCCATGCACCGCCTCCGTTCTTCATAAGGGTCTGGGATTATCCCAGCAAGCATTTTTCATTTTCGGGCAAGGGACCTGAAAATCCGAAAAATCGCAATCGGGTACTCGGTTGCTGTGCTTGCTATCGAAACCCTACCTTCTATTTTTCCCTCTGCTAATACTACAATTTGAAACGGAGATTTTGGCCGCGTTTGTGAGAATAGAAAAAAGGATTTCAGTTTTTCACTACAATCTTTCCCAGTGCATCTTTCGTTGTACCTTGTTTTCCTTCTGATATTCGTATATAATGTATTTGTTGATTTATGCTTGTACGGAGGTAGAAGATGGAGGGAATCAAGGGCTACATTTCCATACGAGAGGCTTCCTATCGTTGGAATGTATCAGAACGGCGGGTCAATCAATACTGCACCGAAGGACGCATCCCAGGAGCATCCCGTTTCGGGCGCTCATGGGCAATTCCGGAGAATGCGGTAAAGCCTGCTGACCCACGCAAAATCAATTCAAATCAAATGAAGATGAGGTACGCGCGATGCCCAGACGAAAATGGAACTTAAACTCAATCTACATATCAGAGCGGCTCCAGGAATGCCTGCGCCCCATCTCCCGCTGTGTACTGACAACGGTTGTCGCCCCTATGGGATACGGAAAAACAACGGCAGTAAACTGGTATCTGGAGGAGCGCGCAAAAACAGAGGAAGCGTTGGTCGTCCGTATCAGTGTATATTCGGATAACCTCGCCATTTTCTGGAGAAGTGTGCAGGACGCTTTTACGCACATCGGGCTGGATTTTCTGCGTGATTATCCCTGCCCCGCCGATACGGCCAGCGGCAGTATGCTGGCCGATGATTTATGCCATGAATTGGCTGGAAAGCAGCCCTGCTATGTTTTCATTGACGACTTTCACCTGCTTACAGATGGCCGGGCTGCCAGCTTCCTTTGTACTCTTGCCAACCGCCTTCCGGAAAATGTACATCTGATTGTTGCCAGCCGTGACCGTTTTTTGCCTGCTGCACAGAGCGTTCGATTGGGCGGAAAGGTTTATCAGATTGGTTTAGAGCAGCTTCGGCTGAATTATACAGAGCTTTCTATTTACGCACATCGGTGCGGAACGGAACTTACGGAAGATCAGGTCGAAACACTGCTTTATTCCAGTGAGGGATGGTTTTCTGCAATATACCTGAATCTGCGGACACTCTCTGAACAGGGAAGGCTGCCTGACCGAAATTCCGATATTTACACCATGTTCACGGAAGCCATGATTGATCCTCTTCCCCAAGAGCAGCGGGAGTTTTTGACGGTTATGGGACTCGCGGATGAATTTACCACAGAGATGGCATGTGCTGTTACAGAAAATTCCGATGTAGAAGGAATACTGACTACATTGACGGAGCAAAATGCCTTTGTAAAACGTCTGCCAGACAGCGGGACCTTCCGCTTTCACCACATGATGAAAGAATGTGCGGAGCGTACATTTCTGACACTGCCTGGTGAAAAGCAGTCGGCGTATCTTGACAGGTTCGGACGGTGGTATGAAGAACACCGGCAGTATCTTCATGCAATGTCCGCTTACCGAAGAAGCAAAAACTATGATGCGCTGATACGTGTAATTCAAAACGATGCGGGCATCCTGCTGGCCTCTCTGACCCCATCGGAAGTGCTGGCTGCAATAGCCGAGTGTCCTGCTTCTGTGCTGAAGGAGCATCCTCTGGCAATTCTGGTACTGATGCGCAGCATGTTCAACTGGCGATTGATCCCTAAGATGCTGGAAATGAAATCTCTCTTGATGGCCGCTATTGAGGAACACCCGGAAATTCCGCAGAGTGAGCGCGGCGACCTGCTGGGTGAATGTGATCTCATTATGAGTTTCCTTTGTTATAACGACATCAGTGCCATGAGCCGTTTGCACCGAAGCGCCAGCGCGCAGATGTCACGCCCGGCCATCAGCATTCATAAAAGCGGCGGCTGGACATTCGGTTCTCCTTCCGTGCTCATGATGTTCTATCGTGAGCCGGGTGCGCTTTCCAAAGAATTGGCGGAAATGGATGAATGTATGCCCCATTACTATAAGATCACAAATGGGCATGGTCAAGGAGCAGAAAAAATCATGCGGGCAGAAGCGTCATTTATGCAGGGACGCTTCGCAGATGCACATATTGAATTAGAAAGCGCTTATGCACAAATTCAGGATAATGGTCAGGAAAATATGGCGCTTTGCTGTGATTTTCTGTCACAGCGCCTTTCCCTCTGCACGGATATTGAGCGGAGATATACGTTTGAACAGCGCTATCAGGCGATACTTAAGTATCACAACTCGGCATGGGTCAATATTTGGAGCGCCTCCTGCTCCTACTATTACGCGCTGCAAAGAGAGGGAAAAAAGATTCCGGAGATTTTTCGTGAACATCAGCTTTCTACGGTCAACATTCTTGCACCTGGCAAGCCTATGATGGAGATGATCGAAAACCAGGTCTATTTGGCACAGGGCGCTTATGCGAAAGTGATTGGACGCAGCGAGGGGCTGCTTGCCATGTGCGAGGGACTGCACTACGCATTGGTTGCGCTCCATCTGCGTATCCAGACTGCGGCGGCGTATGAAATGCTTGGGAAGGAAAAGGAAGCGCATGCGCTGCTGGAACGGGCGCTAAAGGATGCGCTGCCAGATGATTTTCTGCTGCCCTTTGTGGAAAACTATTATTATCTGAAAAGGCTGTTGGAAACTGGTACAAGGCAGTGCAGCCCATTGATCCGGCGTATCGTACAGCTTGGAGAGGAATATGAGCTGCGTCAAAGACATTTGTGTGAACAGGCTGCCCGTCCGGCGGTGTTTGCTGCGCTGACCGAGCGCGAATATGAAATCGTGCGCCTGATTGCAGGGCGCTTAAGCAACCGTGAAATTGCGGAAAGGCTGTTCCTATCCGAGGGAAGTATCAAACAATATATCAATCAGATTTATTCCAAACTTCATATTGATGGGGATACACGGACGAAGCGGCAGCAGCTTTTATCCCTGCTGAACGCCAATTCCTAACCTTTGGTTAATAGTTATCCTTTTTGATCCACCGTACAATGTCTGTACGGTGGATTTTTTATAAGGAGGAAACTACATGGAACGAAGATATATTTCAGCAGTAAAGCCGCTATGTCAGTATATTTTGCAAGTTGACTTTGTCTCCGGCAGTCGGTTGCTCCTGGATATGAAGCCTTATTTAGACAAATTCCGCTTTCGGCCTCTTACCGATTTACAGACATGGAACAGCGCTGTGACGAACGGCATTTTTATCCGTTTCGGAAATGTGGAGTTGAGCCATGATGAAATTTTGGCAATGGCAGAGCAGGAACACTAACAATTCATTTGTGGAGGAGAAAAGAATGATGAAAAAGCTATTTGTCCTTGCTTTGATTCTGTCCCAGTGCTTAAGTCTGACCGCCTGTGGCGACAGTGGCAACGGTGGAAATGGTGGCAGCAGTAATGATCCTGGTGTTACGCCAACCAGGATTGAAGGCATGCTCAAAGAAGAATACGACAACACGGATTACACCAGCTATTTAGGAACATGGGATGGCGTTGTCAACGAGGGAGAGGACGAGCAGAAATTGGTCGCAGAGCTGAACGAGGACGGCGAACCACGCTTTGAGCTGTATGTTGGCGGTGAGCTGACCTACTGCGGTTTCCTCCAGATTCGTCCGCAGTACGAAAATTATGTCTATGCCTGCAACGAATATGACGGTTGCGGCTATATGTGCTGGTTTGATTCCTATGACGCGCTGCACATTGAATTCGACCTTGACGGAAATTCTTGTGTCTTTGTTCCTGAAGGTACGGTTCCCGGCTGGGCAGCCGATACGGAAACCGGTAATGGTGAGTTTTCAGACATTGCCGGTGTCTGGTATCTGGACGGCGATGTGAATGCAATCAGCAGTCTTGAGATTGACGCACAAGGCAGCTGGACGCTGACTGAGCGCCTTGACGGTAATGACGATCCCGCCATGACAGACTTCGGTTATTTGGAGCAGGACCCCGTCAATACAGATACATACTATGCTCACTCTCAGCAGTTTGAGGATGTAATTTATGGCATGGGTACTGATTTGGATAAGGAGGCCATCTGGTGGGGCGGCGAGAATGATGTCTATTTGCTTCCTCAGACGATCAAGGGTACCGGGGAGATCATGGCGCAATATGTGGGTTACTGGTCTGATGGAGAGGACTATTGGCTCAGGGTCTATGGGGACGGCAGTTGGGACACTGTAGAGGAAAGCGGCGAGATTATTAACCGAGGCAGCACAGTTGCAGAAGAAGATGAAATTGTGCTCTATATGACGGATTACGGTTATGTGGGAACATTTGTCCTTCAGAACGGCAGTCTTTATGATGAGGATGCTGACGTGACCTACGCCCCTGTGATGGAAGCTGATATTCCTGAGGCGTCACGGACTGATCTGAACTGAGCGGCCGGGAAAGGAGAGACCTATGCAGAAAGGAAGCAAGCTCTTGACGCCGCTTCTGGCGTTGGTATTGTGCCTTGGACTGGTTGCCTGCGGCAATATTGCGGAGGATGAGCAGCCCTTTGATGAAGTGGTTGGCAATGATTGGCGCGTGACCGGTGTTGTTCGTGACAGCGGTATCATTACCCGCAGCGGCGAGGACATTGCTGTGCTGGTGTGCGTCCATGCAGAGGATGCCACATTCTATTATGACTCGGAGGATCAGGTGCTGTTTGATTTTGTAGATTATCCCGTGGTGATTCAAGGTGATCCGTGGGAGAGCTATCAAAGCATCGACTTTTCCGACCGCAATGATGACGGCAACAGCGATGTGACTATGATATTCGAGGAAAACGGTGACACTGCGCGGATGGTCTGGCTCTGGGATGCGGATGCAGAAGGTTACGTGTTCCAACCGGAAGAATCTTCTGCCATGCCGGACGGCGAGGACGACGATCCGTATCTTTCCTGGAATACTCTGACCGATGAGGATTTTGACGAAGACCGCACCTGCTGGCAGGGGGAGGATGGCAGTCAGCTGCTGTTGTGTCTGGATACCGACAACTATACTTACCGTACATGGTATGGTCGCACGGGAACAGGTACGCTGTTTCAGGACGAGGGAGGCCTGGGCATCCAGTTCTGTGACATTTACACCGACCACTACTACTATCTCATCCGTGAGAACGACGGTTTCACAATTCGTCATATCAACGGAGAGGATGGCACAGAATGGGGCGAAATGAACGGTCTGCACTTTGAGCCGTCGCCGGTGGAAATGACGCCATTTGATATAAGCCTGCTTAACGGTACATGGCAGAACGCACTGGGCAAAACCTACGCATTCAACACAGAACGGATGCGTGTGATTGAATGTTCGGATGATAGCCGCGTTCTCAGCAGCGGTCCGCTGTATGACAAAACTGGTGGCTGCGGACCGTATATAACGGGCGATGAAATTCTCTATCCATGTCTCAGTGCCGATGGCAATGCCCTTGTGCTGTTTGCAGACGGCAACGCGCCCCGCGCACCCGGCAGCCGTGGCACCGGCGTATTCTACCGCAACGGCGACGTGGAGACGTATGCCGATTTGGAGAATGCCTCTTTCGGTGAAACGGATGGCCGCCTGTGGTATTGCGATGGCATACAGTATTTTGCCCTGCCAGGCGGTTATACACTGAGCGAGGACGGACAGGCATACGACAGAACCAACAAACCGTTCGCGCCCGACTGGAAGAAAGAACGCTATGACCCCGTATCCGTTTGGGGGGATAACTGGTTGGATGAAAACTGGGGCAGCAATCAATGATGGAAAGGAAAAGGAGGACGACATGAAAAACAAAAAGAGTTTCTTAAGCCTATTGGCACTCACGCTCCTGAGCCTGATTTTGCTCGCGGGCTGTGGAGGAAAGAAATGGCCCATGCAGATTACTGTGGTAAACCGCACGACCTACCCGATTTCAGATATTCGCATCAGTCTGGCATCGGACGAGGACTGGGGAGCTAACCGCATTGAAACGACTCTGGAAGAGGGAGAAAGTGCGGATATCGACTTGGGCGAGTTCACCGAAGCGGAGCTGACAAAGGAGGGCTTCAACATTCAGTTCTACGACGAAGACGGTGAGCCGGTCAATCCGGACTATGATCCGCAAAATCCCACATTCTTTGATAACGGCGACTATTTAATCCTTGCGCCGTCGGACATCAGCGTCTCCATGTTCATGGATACCGGATATGATGCGGCGGAGTACGATCAGAAGATTATGGAGTGCTATGAGCAGCAGGACGATGGGCGCGGCGATCTGATTCCGGAGGAAGAAAATGAAAGCGGAGCCCCGATCCCGGAAAATGATGCCGGAGATGGCGGGACTGTCCCAGTTTTGATGGGCGGAGGGCTTCCATTTACCAATATGGAGAATCTTGAGACTGAAAACTATGAGGACGGCACATATTACTATGAAGACATTACCGAGGATGGTCTGACCATAATCGTTAATACAGTCTTTGCGAAGGGTGCGGACACGGATGAGAAAGAGCTGGAAAACTATCTGGTAGGCTGCGCTCTGAATTTGGGAGATTCCGAACTTTATGAAGTGCTGTCTGCTTCCGAGGATACCGGTCTTACTGCGAATTTTTCTTACCCGGTCTATATTGTGGAATACACCACCGGAGCAAATGAGGATACGCGGAAATGGACTGTTTTCGCTATGGATACGGATCTTTACACCTACTTGTACGGCTTTTGCTCTACCATAGACGCGGCAGAAGATATGGAAGAAATATATCAGGACATCTTTAACGGGCTGTACTTGTCTGATGAAGAATAAGGGGAGGGCAATATGAAGAAAACACGTATCACTATTTTTTTAATGCTGTTGTCGGCGATGGTTCTGCTGCTTGCAGCCTGTGGAGGGGAGCCAGAGGAAACGGCGGGCATGGGGAGTATGGAAGAAACGGTTTCGCCCCAGGATGATCCCAATGAGGGTCTTGGCGGTGACCTCAATGAGGACACGGTAAACGATTTCAGCGCTTTCGAGGGCATCTGGCTAGGCGATTCCGGCAATGATTACGATTATCTGGAGATCGATGCCGAGGGTAACTGGACGCTCTATCTCGGCGGCGATGTAATTGCTGATGGCTATCTCCAGTACGAGCCGGAGTGGGAAAGTATTTATGCCTATAACTATCAGGATGGCTCTGGCGGTCGCTTTACGCTTGAGGACAGCGGGCAGCTTTATATCTCTACCTATGGCTACTTTAACTATAGCGATGGGATGGAGTATATCTGGTATGACGACGGCGGTGGGGATCACGATGGCGATCAGCCGGAACATGATTACCGTTTGACAGAAGACGATGAATCTTATCCCAATGATGGCGGAGATGAATTCTATAGTTGGAATTCTGAACTCTATCAGCGCAACGTTTCTGAATTTGAGGGTGTTTGGTACTACGATGGTGATCTCTCGGCTGAGACTTACATTGTGATTGACGGAGACGGCAACTGGAGCTATTACCAGCGCGCTCCTGGAGAGGCTGAGGCAGAGGAGATGGACTGCGGTGTCTTTACCTATTCTACAGATGAAGCAAGCACCTATTATGCGGATTCCACAATGTACGATGGCGTTTCTATCCGCGTCTTTGAATTTGATGATGATGTTCTGGTTTGGGGAGATGAAGGCGTTTACTACTTGATGGAATGACCAAGAGAAAGAGAGGATAACAAATATGGCGAGATTAAAAGAATATTTTGCTCTTCTGCTGACAGCTACCCTATGCTTGAGCCTTTCTGCCTGCGGCAGTTCCGATACGGATACGGCAGGGACAGGCGATGACTGGCGTAACAGTGGTGTGGTAGTCGGCAGTGGCACGATTACGCACGACAATGAAGGAAGCGTGGATGTGCTGGTTACGATCAGTCCTGAAAGTGCTGCCTTCTACCGTGATGAGGCGGAACAGATTTTGTTCGACAGTGTTTCCTTTCCAATGATCATTCCCGATGCGGAACAGGCTTTTAATGCCATTTCCTTTGATGATAGGAACGATGATGGGGAAAGCGATGTACTGGTCAGCTTCATTCATGAAAACGGCGACACCACAGAGCTGATCTGGCTCTGGGATTCGGCAGAGCGATATGTTTTTCGGGAAGACCTCTCATCCGTTACGATCAGTGAAGATGATACTGCCGAATGGATGGATGACAGCTATCTTGATGAATACGTCGGACTCTGGGAGTATCTGGATGAAAACCTTTGGCTGCGTATCCATGAAGATGCGACCTGGGAATTTGTGAACGATCAGGACGATGTGATTGAATCTGGCACTCTATGGGCAGATGAGGCAGGAGTAACGCTTCATTTTGATGGCAGCGGAGATGTGCTTCAGCTTGACCGTACAGTGAGCGGTGATCTGATGGACATTGCGAACGATGGCTCGCTCTTCCCAGTGGAGGCAATCCAGTCAAGCGCCCCTTATTTTACCCGAAATGGACTTGAAATCAATGCCGCAATGGACATGGGAACCTTTCTCCTGGAGGATGGTGTTTGTAATTATTCTGGCCTTGGAGACGGTTACAGCAGGGATGACTGTTATTGGGAGGTTATAAAGAACGCCGACTATACCCACGATGGAATCAGAGAAATCCAATTTGATGCCATTTGTTATATTCCGGAAAGCTCGATTCCATATTTTGACCAGCAATATTTTACCATTACCAGCAGCGAGCTGTACGACTTTAACACCGGTATGTGGTTGACTGCTGCTTCCTCCTACAACAACAGCAATCGTGGGGAAAATTATTATCTCCATACCGTCAGCTGGAAAGGAAACAGTTATCTCATAGAGTTCGCCTACTCCACGGACTGGCAATACAATGTGGCGGATTGGGCGATGGTTCTTACAAAAAGCTATATTGTCTATCTGCCCGAAGGATATGACAGTCTCGTTTTCGCCGCAGAAACACAGCCGGACAATTATAAGGACTGTGCCAAGCGGATGCAGATTGACAGCATTTCACCGGAAGCAAGCATTATGGACATTGATACGCTTGAACCGTATCGTGCGCTGTATTTCAGCATCTGCTATTAAAAATGGAGCGACAACATGGGAAAAAACAAAGCGATATGTAACACGGTCAGCGCAGAAAAGCCCGGCGATGCAGAGCTTTCCAGACAACTGGGCCGTTATCAGAAACAGGCACGCACCTGGCTGCGCGTCGGACTGATCGGTATAGCAGGCGGTGTTATCTCATTTTTTGCGGTACATGATGCAGCACTCAAGGCACTCTTTGTGACAGTGCTGTTCTTTGGAGGTATCTGCTGTGTGCTGTTTCTCAGCAGCGGCGCACAGAAAAAAATCAAGAGTCTGATGCAGGAACAAATGGGAATGTTTTTTAAGGCAGAGCTGGAAAAAGCATTTGGCCCAGACCTGCCCACACCGGAAATGCAGATTGATCAGCCATTGATGAAAAAGCTCTGTCTGCTGGACGGTCAGTGGGAGGAGTGTGAAATCGAGAATTTCCATGAGGGTGATTACCGTGGCATCCACTTCTCTGCCGCCAATGTACGGCTGAACCATGTATATGAGCGTGGAAACGTCCGTGACGGGCTGGGAACCTGGCGGGATATGGTGTTTAAGGGCCTCGTACTGCGATGCAAGACAAGCAATACTGCCCCATCTCCCATCAGCGTCAATATGAGGACGGAAAATAATCCGCACGGCATTATAACAGGTAACGAAGCGTTTGACCGGCGCTTTTGGGATATGATAAACGCCTTTGAGCAAAGCGTGGAAGGACGGATTCTGGGTTTTCGTTGGGAGGACAGTATCTTCACGCTGGCGCTTGAAACAGACTATGGGTTTGCATCGGTCGCCAGTGATGTTGACCTGCGTGACCTTGACGCGGTTCGGGGAAGCTATATCGCATCCTTGCAGGAAATGGGACGGACTCTTGATCTTCTGCTGAAAAATACAGCCCTTTTTGCAGGGCAGAAATGAGAAAGGAGCGGCAATATGTCTGGTATCATTCTGATTTTGATTCTGGTTCTTCTGATCGCTTTCTGGTGTGTCAGTACAGTCAACGGATTCAAGAAAAAAGAAATTCGTGTGCAGGAAGGACTCTCCGGCGTAGAGGTGGCGCTCGTCAAACGCTATGATATGCTCACAAAAATGCTTGATACAGCTAAGGGCTATATGAAGCATGAAAACGAGTTGTTTACCAAAGTCACTGCGCTGCGCCGCGGCATGAGCGTGGGCGAGCTGAATGCTGTCAAACAGCAGATGGACACCTTAAGCGGCAAATTATTCGCCGTGGCAGAAGGTTATCCCGAACTGCGATCCAGCGAAGCATTTGTTGAACTACAGCGGGGCATCCGTGACACAGAAGAACATTTGCAGGCAGCACGGCGTCTCTACAACGCGAACGTTACTGCCTACAATACGGCTATTGCCATGTTCCCGGCCAAATTGCTGGCTGGCGGCCGTCAACCGAAAGAATTTTTCGCCGCCGATGAGACAAAGCGAGAAGATGTGAAGATGATGTTCTGAGAAAAGGAGAATGTATTATGGAAGAAAAAAGGAATATGACGGATGAGCAGCTGGAAACAGCACTCAGCAACCACCGCCGTTCAAGCAGGCGCTTTAAGATTCTGACCTATATCTTCGGAGTAGCGACAATTCTGCTGTTTGGCACATCGCTGATCCCCATTGCTATTGTCTGCCTTGTTCTCACGTTCATATTCGGCTATCAGCTTTCTAGGCACAGCGAGGCACTGAAAAAGACACTTGGCAGCAATGTGATAAACGAGGTGCTGGAGGAGGTATTTGAAACGGTCGAGTACAATCCGTTTGGTAAAATCTCCTCCATCAGCAGCGCAGGCATGGTGTTTCCCTTCCGCTATGACAAACTGCGGGGCAGCGATTATATTAAGGCCACCTATCGGGGACTGAATGTTGAACTGAGCGATGTCGAACTCATCAATGCGGAAGAACTCATCGACGCCGATGGAAATGTGGACAGAAGTGAAAATACAGTTTTTCGGGGTCAGTGGTTGATTTGTGACTTTGGGAAAGAACTTTCCGGCGAGGTGCATATCTCCGGAAAATCCAAAAAGTCTTACGGAGTATCCATCAGCGGCAATGTTAAGATGGAAAATGAGCGGTTCAACAGGCAATTTTTTGTCAACGCCCAGAATCCGCAGGAGGCATACTACATCCTTACGCCTCACATGATGGATTATATCCTCACGATGTCGGAAAAAAGCGGCGGAACGGTCTATATGAGCTTCCTGCGAGACGGCAAGCTGCATATCGCTGTCCAGACCGGACGCGACTTCTTCGAGCTGGGCGGCAGCAAGGTAAATATTGAGTCATTGCGGAACAAGTTTTTAGGAGAATTACATTGGTTTACAGACATCATTGATGAACTCCGGTTAGCAGATACCCTTTATAAGAAGGGAGGCTCCATATGACGTTGGGGACTGCTGTATTACTTTTTCTGATTGTTCTTGCCGGTATTGCAGTAGTGTCCATCTTCCTTCGTGAAAAAAGAAGGTTATGTATCGCTTGTATCATACTACTGGCGCTGATCGCATTGGCTCTCGCCGGCTACATCGGCCTGACTGTTTTTTTCGTCAACGCAGTGCAAAACCAACCGCCTGCATCATAACCCAAACACAGGTGGATAACTATCGGATTCCACACGAATGAAATTGCGAAAAGTAAAGAACCATTAAACTTGCATGGTCTCTGCACGACATAATAAATTATCTGCCCCAACCGGGGAAAGAAAAAAACCGTTGGTTTGGGCAGATAATTTCGTGCGCCCATTTTATAAATACCAGGTTTACCGGCGGTTTTGTGTAAATCAAGGCCGCCGTTTCTTTTGCCCTCAGAAGAAAATGACGCGCTGACGCTGGCACTCACGGCGGCTTACAGGAGGGAGCCGCCATGACACAACCTGACCGCCGACAAATTCTGACGGGATTTTTACTACCGTTAAAAAAAGCCTGGCCGCAGAATGGGGGAAGTCTGGCAGCGGTTGCGAAAATCGTCGCTTTTTAACTAAATATCGTGCTTTTTGCGCTCGAATAGCTTCATGCTGTCCGGGCGCTTTTCTGTTGCCCCGGTGCCGCTCCCCGCCCCTTCGTTTCGATCCGGTTCTATCAACCCAAACGAAACGAAAGGAGCACATACCATGAGCGGTAAAGAAATTTTCTTGAAACTTTTCCAGGAGAACCAGCCAAAAGAGGCCTCCAGCAGACGAGTAGTGGGCGAAAGGGGAAGAAATGACCTGCCTCCCGGCAAGAAGGGAGGTGAGACAATGACACCTGACCGCCACTATGAACACAAGCAGCATACCTTTGACAGCTTCTGCAAGAAAGTTTTGAAGTGCGAGGCCTACAACGGCTATCGGGAGATCAGCCGCAGGAAATCGCGCGAAGTCGCTTTCGGCGAGCTGCCGGAGGGAACGATGGAGCAGCTTGCATCCTATGACCGGTATCCCTGGGAATACACATCTTTCCCCATCGGGGGAGATGTGATCCTGATTGAAAACGACCGGCTGGCCGAGGCGCTGAACGCGCTGCCCCAGGATGGACGGGACATCCTCCTGATGTACTTCTTCCTGGATATGGCAGACCGCGAGATCGCTGAGCGTATGCACATGGCACGCCGGACGGTCAACGCCCGCAGGCAGAAAGCCTATCGGCTGCTGAAGGAGCTGATGGGAGGTGATGTGGATGCTTAAATCTGCAAGCACACGGGCGGCCCTGCTTCCTTACCCTGTTATCGCCGCCGCTGTCCGGGGAGAGCCGGATGCGGTAAATGCGGTAGTCCGCCACTATTCCGGTTACATAGCTGCGCTTTCCACGAGGACAAGCTATGATGTTCACGGCTGCCCTCATTCCTATGTGGATGAAGAACTGCGCCGCAGGCTGGAAACGAAGCTGATTATCGCCATCCTGGATTTTAACCTGAACTGATCCGGGAATGGGGCATTGTGCGTTCCCCTTTCCGCACAACGCCCCGCACCTTGACAAAGAAAGCCCGGTGGGAGGCCACCGGCGCAGCATAAGGCAGACGGATACATTCTGTTCTGTATCGAGCCATACGGCCGGTGCGCCATGACCTCCCTCCTGGGAGCGAGCGATCCACACCTGACCGCAAAGCGGGCGTGGCAGCCCGTGGGCGACGACGTACAGGCAGGTCAAAGATACTCGCGCGTTGAACGCCCTCAAAGCATTGCGCGCCGCACCCATCAGCATGGACCGGGGTGAGATTCCCGTGGAGCTGCGCCAGCAGCCGTCCGTACCTGCCTGTTTTTCATATATTCAATGGTTTTGTATTTATGAAAGGGTGAACACTATGCAAAACGAAACAATAACCGCACCCCAGATGGTGCGTGAATATAAAATTGGGAATACAGTTTATGTTGTAAAATCCCATTCCAGACCGGACGCCACGGAGGACGCTGTTTCCAAAGTAAAGCGCCTGATCCGGAACGACCTCCGAAAAAAGCCCCAAAAACCGTAAAAAGGCAGCAGACAGTTTCCAGGCAGCGCGGTATAATGAATGTAGGAAAAGCATTGTCTGTTTGACTGTCGGATAAGGAGGTTACTATGTTACAGTCAAACACCCGCCCTGCCGCAGACAATTTTCCATTTGCAGTTTTGGCTCCGGAGGAAATCACGGCTCTCTATTGCCGGTTATCCCAGGACGATAAACAGGAGGGCGACAGCAACAGCATTATCAATCAGAAAAAAATCCTCAAAAAGTACGCAATGGACAGAGGCTATACCAACATCCAGTTTTATATCGACGATGGTATTTCCGGGACCACCTTCAACCGGGCAGGCTTCCAGAGCATGATCGCGGATGTGGAGGCCGGAAAGGTAAAGCGGGTGATCGTAAAGGATATGTCCCGTCTCGGCCGTGACTATTTGCAGGTGGGGATGTACACGGAAATTTTCTTCCCGGAACACGATGTTCATTTTATTGCGGTCAACGATGGAGTGGACAGCAACCAGGAGGATAACGAGTTTACCCCCTTCCGCAATATCATCAACGAATGGTACGCAAAGGATACCAGCAAGAAAATCCGGGCCGTGAAGCGTTCAAAGGGAATGGCCGGCGAGCATATCGGTTCCCATCCTCCCTACGGGTACATGAAGAACCCGGAGAACAAAAAGGAATGGATCGTGGACGAAGAAGCTGCCGAAGTGGTGCGGGAAATCTTCCGGCTATGCGTCGGCGGCTATGGTCCTACGAAAATCGCCCATATCCTGACGGAGAAAAAAATCCTCTGCCCTACTTATTACGCTTTGGAGAAAGGCGGAAAGCCACGGACTGTACTTCCAGCAGACAGATTTGCCTGGAATGGTCCGGTGGTAGCAAAGATACTGGACAGGATGGATTACCTGGGGCATACGGTAAATTTCAAGACCCATGTGAAATCCTACAAAGTCCATAAGACGATCCATAACAGCCCCGACCAATGGAAAGTTTTTGAAGGAACCCATGAGGCGATCATCGACAAGGAAACTTTTGAGATCGTCCAGAAAATCCGGGCAGGCAAAAGGCGTCCTACCAGGATGGGGGAAATGCCCATGTTCTCCGGTCTGCTCTATTGTGCAGACTGTGGGAGCAAAATGACTTTCCATCGTGAAGTCTCACAGGCGGTAGATAAGCACCATTATGTTTGCGGAAATTATCGCGGCAATACTGCCAACTGTACCATGCACTATATCCGCAATGTGGTTGTAGAAAGGATCGTCCTTGAAAACCTGCGAGAAGTCATCCATTATGTTTCTAACTATGAAGATGATTTTATACGGATGGTGATGGACGCCGATATAAAGCAGAAAAGCCGGGAATTGTCGAAGCAGAAAAAACGGCTTGCTGAAATCCAGAAGCGGATCGGGGAACTGGATACCATCTTCCAGCGTATCTATGAGGATAACATCATCGGCAAACTTTCTGATGAACGCTTTATGAAAATGTCGAAGGGCTACGAGGACGAACAGCGTACCTTGCAGGCCGAGGCGGATATCATTCAGAATGAGCTTCAGAGGGAAGAAAAGAAAAGCGTGGACGTGAAACGCTTCCTTGCCGTTGTGAAGAAGTACACGGACCTGACCGAGCTGACCCCGGAAATCCTCCATGAATTTGTGGACAGGATTATCGTCCATGCTCCTGACAAGAGCAGCGGCAGACGGTTACAGGAAATCGAGATCATCTACAATCATATCGGAGAATTTGACCGTTCAAAGGTCACTCTCTGGAAAGGAAATGCGGTATAGCATATCCAATGCCATACCGCATAATCCAAAACCGAAAAAACATCCTTATGAAACCCTTGCTAAATAAGGATTATCCGACATTGTCCAGCATGGAGCTGAGGGGAATCGAACCCCTGTCCGAAAACCAATTCCCTGTTCTTCTACTATCATAGTCCTTTATTTGACATTCCCTCCACCATCAGAGAAAGGACACCCGAATGGCTTTAGTAGCTTCATGATACGACCCTATGCTCAAAGCTTTGCATAAGTCGTTTCTCACATAGTCGATGCCAGGTTCTTAAAGTGTGAGTGCTCTAAGGCTGACAGCTGCCATTAGGCAGCGTAAGCTAATTCGTCGTTAGCGTTTATATTTATTTTTGCCATTTAACCCATCGCATGGGGATAGCTTCACCAGCTGCATGACCCCCGTCGAAACCAGTACAACCCCTGAATGATCAGAAATACATAGGACTGGTATGCTAACGAATCGTGCGCTTCCTACATAATAGCAGTTTCTGTGGTAACTGTCAAGGGCGGCCGGCGAAATAAATTCGTAGAAACTTTGTAAACAAAATCCACCTATTATTTAAGAGAAAAGAAATACCATCATCTCCACTTTCTGGTAATATAGGGATAACAGATAATATCTTTCGTCAACCGGAAGAAAGGGAGGTAATTATGAAAATGAACATGAAGAAAACAGCATATGCGGCAGGATTGACAGCAGCCATGGCAGCGGTGACCTTTGGCCTGGGAGGCTGTGCAGCCGGGACACAGTTCCCGGATACTTTAAAGGTACAGAACGTGGACAGTACCGGCAATAAGATCACGGTCACAGGCAGGGAAGAGGTAAAGGTAGTGCCGGACATGGCGGAGATCGAATATTCCATTTACAGCAGCAAGGATACGGCGGCAGCGTGCCAGGAGCAGAACAACAAAGATTTAAGTGCTGCCATTGAGACATTAAAGTCCCTGGGCGTGGAGGAAAAGTCCATCCAGACATCTTCCTACGGCCTAAATCCTATCTATGACTGGAATTCATCCAATAAAGAGGTGACCGGGTATGAGATGACCACCCGTTTGACCGTGTCGAATATCCCCATTGACAAGGCAGGAACCATTATATCCGAATCAGTGGCAGCAGGAGTGAACGGAATCGATTCAGTGAGCTATTTCTCCAGCAACTATGATGCAAGCTACCAGGAGGCTTTAAAAGGAGCCATGGCCGTGGCAAAGGCCAAGGCGGATGCGCTGGCAGAAGCCAGCGGGAAGAGCATTGTGGGCGTTGCCCATGTGGAGGAGTTTGGATATGACCCCTATGTGAGAAATTCATCCTTCAGCGGAGCCGGTGCCGCAAAAGCGGAGACCATGGCTGCCGCAGCAGATATGGCGGTCATGCCCGGTGAGGTCAGTGTGGAGGCCCAGGTGACAGTGGATTACGAGATTCAGTAATCTGATAAAAATAACAGCGCTGGAAACGATTTTTCTGGCGCTGTTTTATATTGATATTTTCCAGCAAATATATTATGATTTACAATGTTGGCCCTGGATCATATCAATCAGGGGACAGGAGAGTAAATGATGAAAAACCGAATCGGTTATCTATACCTGGTGATTACCACTTTTATCTGGGGAAGCGTATACATAGCCAGCAAATATGCCCTGGAAACCATGGGACCGGTAACGGTGCTCTGTGTCCGTTACGTGGTTGCGGGAGCGGCTTTATGCATTCTGCTGAAGGTTAGAAAAACAAGGCGCCCCATAGAAAGGGTACACTGGAAATATATCTGGATCGTGGGCGGTCTGGGCTATTTTGTTTCCATCACATGCCAGCTGGTGGGGACAAAACTGCTGGACGCGTCCCTGGCATCTCTGATCAATGGAATGAACCCCATTACCATCTCTCTGCTGGCAGCCATTTTCCTCAAGGAGAAGATACAGAAAAAGCATATTGTAAGCATCTGCATATCCATTGTGGGCGTATATATCATCCTGGGGATTGGGGGAGGCTCTATCAGTATGGCAGGGGTTCTGGCCTCTGTGTGCTCCGTCCTGTTGTGGTCCACAGCTTCCGTGGCTATCAGAAAGGTTTCAGGCGGATATGACCCGGTACAGATCGCCCTCTATGGGTTGGGGATCGCCCTTATTTTCACCGTTCCCGCGGCCATTGTGGAATCAATGGGGCAGCCTCCTGTTATTAACAGGACAGCGGTTCTGTCCTGTATCTACCTGGGAGTGGTGGGAACAGCAGTGGCCCATACACTGTGGAATATGGCCCTTAAGCTTCTGGATGCCAGCGTGTGCTCCATGTTTTATCCTCTTCAGCCCCTGACTTCATCCATCCTGGGAGTGCTGCTTCTCCACGAAGTGCTTACCTGGAATTTTGTGGTGGGCGGTGTGCTGATCTGCGTGGGAGTGGTGGTTAGCGTGATGGAAAAGCGAACTGCGCCAAAGGGGTGATGTGGCTGCAATGGCTGCAGTATAGGAAAAGTAGGCAGTATAGGAAAAATGGGAAAAAGAACAAGAAAAATGCCCCCGGCCGTGCAGATCAGGCCGGAGGCATTTTTCTTATCATATATCACCATTACAATTATGAGGATTAATTCTTTTTAGCCGCTGCATTCTCCTTTGGAAGGATTACATTCAACAGGATTGCCACACAGGTTGCAACCACAACAGGGGACTTGCCAAAAATGGTGGTGGCCCAGTCAGGGAATGCTGCCAGGGAATTGGCTGCCTGTGTAACGCCCATTCCTAATGCAACGGAAAGGCCTACGATTGAGGTGTTGCGGTAATTCATGTCCTCTGTCATGACTAATTTGATACCGGTCATGGCAATGGATGCAAATACTGTGATGGTTGCGCCGCCCAGTACACACTGAGGAATGGTGGTTAAAATAGCTGAGAACTTGGGAATCAGGCCTGCAACCAGCAGGATGACGGCTGCCATTCCAAGAACGATGCGGTTGATTACCTTGGTGGTTACTACAATTCCTACGTTCTGGCTGTAGGTGGCGGTTGGAAGTCCGCCCAGCACAGCGCCTATGATATTGGAGATACCGTAACCCACAATACCTCCCTGAAGCTCCTTGTCCTCCGGCATACGGTCCATGGAGCCGGTGGTGGTTGCGGAAAAGTCACCGATTGCCTGGATCGAGTTGATGGCAAATAAAAGACCGATGGCAACGCAGGAAGATGGGTCAAATACAACTCCAAAGTGCAGCGGGGTTGGGAACTGGAAAAGTCCGGCTGTTGCAACGCCGCTAAAGTCAACCAGCCCAAAGCCCAGGGCAACAACGTAACCAACGATAACGCCAATGAGGATGGAAGCCAGCTTTAATATGCCTTTGGTGTAATGATTTAAAACGGTAACTACGGCTAAAGTAATCAACGCAGTTGTCCAGTTCTGCCATGAGCCAAAGCCCAGTTTGCCGATCTCGCTTGCCAGAGGTTTGCCTGCTCCGCCTGCCATGTAGTTGACAGCAGTGGGATATAAGGAAAGACCAATGGTGAATACAACCGTACCAGCGATCAACGGCGGGAACAGCTTACGTATCTTTTTAATAGAAAAGCCAACAATAATTGCCACTATGCCGCCGACAATCTGGGCGCCTAATATCATCGGAACCCCCAATCCGCTTTCATGGCCTGCAATGGCCTGCATACTGGGGACATAAGCAAAACTTACACCCATGATGACCGGAAGAGCGGCTCCTATATGGAGGCTGTTTTTGTTTCCAATTGGAAAAAGCTGTAAAAGAGTGGATAAACCTGCAACTACTAGGGCTGCCTGGATTAAAAAAACTTTATCAGTGGGATCTAACCCTGCTGCTCCTGATACGATAATGGCGGGGGTTACGCACCCCACGATTGCGGCTACCACATGCTGCATTGCAAGTGGGAATGCCTGAGAAAAACTGGGTTTTCCATAATAGTCAAATAAAGCTGATTGATTACCGGCCTGATTCATATATGAGTTCCTCCTTAGGATTATTGATGAATGTGAGTTCCGGTCAGTCCTTGGATTCCCTCTTTTGCTTTTTCAAGCAAGGTTATGAGTGCAGTACGTCCATCTTTGGACTCTGCGAATTTCACAGCGGCCTGAACCTTTGGCAGCATGGAGCCGGGGGCAAAATGTCCCTCTTCCATGTATACATGGGCCTGGTCCGGTGTGAGATTATCCAACCACTTTTCTTCCGGTTTTCCGAAGTTGATAGCTACCTTTTCCACTGCAGTGAGGATGATTAAGAAATCAGCGTTCAGTTCCTCTGCTAACAGTTCACTGGCAAAGTCCTTGTCGATAACGGCGCTGGCGCCCTTTAAATGGTTGCCCTGACGGGTAACCGGGATTCCGCCGCCGCCGCATGCGATGACAAGCTGACCCGAGTCAACCAGGGAGCGGATAGCGCCGATTTCAACAATTTCAGCAGGCTTTGGAGAAGCGACCACACGCCGGTAACCGCGTCCTGCGTCCTCCTTCATGATGTATCCGTATTTCTCGGATGCGATCTTGGCCTGTTCCTCGGTCATGAAGTGGCCGATTGGTTTGCTGGGAGTGTCAAATGCAGGATCTTCTGCATCCACACGTACCTGTGTGATCATGGTAGCAACCGGGATATTGTACATCTCGCGGTTGTAGAGTTCCTCTCTCAGTGCATTCTGAAGGTCATAGCCGATATATGCCTGGCTCATTGCAACACAGACGGAGAGGGGAGTGTTAGGCTGGTTTGCGTCTTCGCGGCTCAGCGCGGCCATGGCATTGTTGATCATGCCCACCTGCGGGCCATTGCCATGGGCTACGATGACTTCGCAACCTTCTTCAATGAGGTCCACAATAGCTTTAGCGGTAATCTTAACAGCTATCATCTGCTCAGGAAGTGTGTTGCCAAGAGCGTTGCCGCCCAATGCGATGACAATACGTTTTTTCTTGTTTTCCATAGTGAAATTCCCCTTTATAGGCGGGATATGAGGGTATCCCGCATTGTTATTTGCACAATACAACTTATTTTGGAGACAAAAAGGGCTGCAGGACCGTTGTCCGGCAGCCCCTACAATGTACTACGAATGAGTTTGGGATTTATTTAAATACTCTAGGAGTTCCTTTTTCTTCCAGTTTCTTTAAGATTTCAGCTGGATCTGCAAACTTAGCTAACATGATCATAGCAGCGATCACATATGGCTTGTAGCTGGCTTCCTTGTACAGAGGATCACGGTAACGGTCAAATACAGATGCCTCAACCTCGCCGTCCTTGCAGCTTACATCATTGATGTCAGCTGGTAAGCAGTGCAGGTACAGAGCTTTTCCGTCCTTGGTGGTCTTCATCAGTTCTTCGGTACAGCACCAGTCTTTGTGCTCTGCGTTCTGAGCCAGCAGTTCTTTCTCCAGAGCCTTGATGCCATCGGAATCACCCTCTGCGTACAGATTGGTTCTCTTTTCCATAGCGGCAAATGGAGCCCAGCTCTTTGGATATACGATATCAGCATCCTTGAATGCGTCAGCCATGTCGTGGGATACACGGAAGGATCCGCCGGTCTTCTCAGCGTTCTTTTTCGCAACTTCCTCAACCTCAGGCATGATCTCGTAGCCTTCCGGATGAGCCAGAACAACTTCCATACCCATACGTGTCATCAGGCCTACAACGCCCTGAGGAACGGAGAGCGGCTTGCCGTAGGAAGGAGAGTAAGCCCATGTCATAGCTAACTTCTTGCCCTTTAAGTTCTCTACGCCGCCGAACTCATGGATGATGTGCAGCATATCAGCCATACACTGTGTTGGGTGGTCAATATCGCACTGTAAGTTAACCAGGGTTGGTTTCTGCTCCAGGATACCATCCTTGTGGCCCTGAGTAACAGCGTCAACTACTTCGTGCATGTAGGCATTTCCCTTGCCGATGTACATGTCATCGCGGATACCGATCACGTCAGCCATGAAGGAGATCATGTTAGCTGTCTCACGAACAGTCTCGCCGTGAGCTACCTGGCTCTTGCCCTCGTCCAGATCCTGAACTTCCAGACCTAACAGGTTACATGCGGAAGCGAAGGAGAAACGTGTACGTGTGGAGTTATCGCGGAATAAGGAGATACCCAGACCGCTTTCAAATACCTTTGTGGAAATATTGTTCTCTCTCATATAGCGCAGCGCATCGGCAACGGTCCAGACAGCTTCCAGTTCTTCGTCTGTTTTCTCCCATGTGAGGAAGAAATCGTTCTCGTACATTTCCTTAAAGTTGAGCTTGTTTAACTTATCAATGTAATCCTGTAATGTTTTCATTTGATTGACTCCTTTTATTATGTTTTATATTAATTTTTGGGGTACCGTTTGGATGCCTGGGCCTGGAGTTCTTCGGCGGCTTTCAGCATAAGCCGCCGAAATCCCAACAGGTCACTAGGACTTCATGGAAAATGGTATACGAATGAGCAGAGCGAACATAAAATGCCCTATGCTTTTTGGCCGCCCCGCAGGCCAAGAAGATGGCACTGCGGACCAGAGGGAGGCACCACACTGAGTGGCGGCCGGCAAAGTCGCCCTGCGGACAATAATCTAAATTAAGAGAAACAATTACTTGCAGTAAACAGTTGGCAGTGCTGCATAAACGGCTGCACATGTAACCAGATCCTGCTTCCAGGTGATCTCGTTGGGAGCATGAGCCTGAGCCTCAGCGCCGGGTCCAAAGCCGATACAAGGAATACCGTTACGTCCCATGATGGAAACGCCGTTGGTGGAGAAGGTCCACTTATCTGTCAGAGGACGGGCTTTTCTCATCTCTTCGGTAGCAGGTACGCCGATACGCTCATTGCCGAACAGGTTCTTATAAGCATCTTCCAGAGCCTTGGTTACATCATGATCCTCCGGGATCACCCAGGTTGGGAAGTAGCACTCGATTGGGTATGTAAGTCCCTTGTAGGAAGGACGGGAATACTCATACATGGAAACGGTAACGTCATCGCCATACTTCTGAACAGCAGGAAGGGCACGGATCTCATCCAGGCAGCTCTCCCATGTCTCACCGGCTGTCATACGGCGGTCCAGGGATACGGCGCAGGAGTCAGCAACCGCACAACGGCTTGGGGAGGTAAAGAAGATCTCGGAAACAGTAACAGTACCGCGTCCTAAGAAGTTAGCTTCCTTCCACTCAGGGTTGAACTTCTCATCTAACATCTTTACAAGGCCCTTAACTTCCTTGTCATCAGCAGCATCGTTCTCATTCAGCGCACGCACATCCTGAAGAATGTCAGCCATCTTGTAGATCGCATTGTCGCCGCGCTCAGGAGCGGAACCGTGGCAGGAAACACCCTTAACATCTACACGGATCTCCATACGTCCTCTCTGGCCGCGGTAGATTCCGCCGTCAGTAGGCTCTGTGGATACAACGAAGTCAGGGCGGACCTTATCTTCGTTGATGATATACTGCCAGCAAAGACCATCACAGTCCTCTTCCTGAACCGTACCGGTTACCAGAACCGTGTACTTGTCGCTTAACAATCCCAGATCCTTCATGATCTTAGCGCCGTAAACAGCACTTACAATACCGCCGCACTGGTCAGACACACCGCGTCCGCCGATCTCTGTCTCGTTCTCATAACCTTCATATGGATCAAAGTTCCAGTTGTTCTTGTTTCCGATACCAACGGTATCAATATGTGCGTCAAAACCGATCAGGGTCTTGCCTGTTCCCATGTAGCCTAATACATTGCCCATTGGGTCGATCTCAACCTTGGTGAATTCCAGTTTCCTCATCTCTTCAGCGATGCGGTCAATGTGTGCCTTCTCATCGCAGCTCTCGCCCGGGAACTTAACGATATCGCGTAAGAACTTGGTCATATCCTTCTCATAATTCTGTGCAGCTTCTTTGATTTTTGCGTAATCCAGACTCATTGTTTTCATTTCCTCCATATATATACTGTATTTATTAGTGGTGGTGCCGCCTGGCGGGGTGGATCCCAGGGCAGCGGTGGTGATTGGGTTTTTGATGATGATTGGGTAATTATTTATCGAGACCTTTCCATACAATGTTCTTGTAACGGTCAGGATCCGTATCGCCTTCAGTGGAGAAGAGCAGGACCTTGGAATTCTCATCCAGTCCAATGTCGCTTCTTAAATCCTTGTACTCATCCATGGTCATCATGGCTGCCAGTGCGCCGAATGGAGCAGCGCCGGACTCACCTGAGGTAACAGGTGCATCGCCCTTGATGGGAGCGCCCAACATGCGCATACCTGTGGCAGCTACCCAGTCGGGAGCGGCGATGAATACTTTTACATGGTTCTTTAAGATATCCCAGGAAATGGTGTTTGGCTCGCCGCATGCAAGACCTGCCATAATGGTCTCCATATCGCCGTCCACAATGCGGATGGCGCCGTCTCCGGCAGCCGCTCCCTTATAGAGGCAGGCAGCAGCTTCCGCTTCCACAACCACGAATGTGGGAGGGTTGTCAGCGTAAAGGTTGGAGAAGTATCCCACAACAGCGCCTGCCAGGGAACCAACGCCTGCCTGTACGAAAATGTGGGTTGGGCGCTCACAGCCGTATTCCTTTAACTGCTCGCCGGCCTCCATGGCCATGGTGCCGTAGCCCTGCATGATCCAGGCCGGAATCTCCTCGTAGCCGTCCCATGCGGTATCCTGTACGATCACGCCTCTCTCTGTCTCATCCGCTTCCTTAGCTGCCAGACGGACACAGTCATCATAGTTCATCTCCTGGATGTCTACCTGCGCGCCTTCCTTGGCAATGTTCTCAAGACGTGTCTGAGTGGAGCCCTTAGGCATATGTACAACGGCTTTCTGTCCTAAACGGTTGGCTGCCCATGCAACCCCGCGTCCGTGGTTTCCGTCTGTGGCTGTAAAGAAGGTTGCCTGGCCGAATTCCTTTTTTAACTGGTCAGAAGTGAGGACGGAGTAGGGAAGTTCAGAAACATCCTTGCCGGTCTCGCTGGCAATGTAGCGGGCCATTGCAAAGGAACCGCCCAGCACCTTGAATGCGTTCAGGCCAAATCGATAGGACTCATCTTTCAGGAAAACATCTTTTACCCCCAGATACCCGGCCATGTGATCCAGCCTTGTAAGTGGTGTCTTGGTGTACTGAGGAAAGCTTTCATGGAAGGTCCTGGCCTTCTTTATCTCCTCAAGTCCCATGATAGGCAGGTTTTTATCATCTGTCTTTGGCATATGATTGACCGCCCATAGAATCTTCTGATCCATTTTACATAATCCTCCTTGTATGTGCGTTGATTGATTTTATATGTTCATGTTATGTGTTGCCGTCATCAGGTCAGCCGTTCTTGTCATCGGACTTGCGGCTGTTTACGTCAATGTAGCTGTACAAAGTGAATTTGGAGATTCCGAAGTACTTGGAAACCTTATCTCCTGACTTGGTAATAAGGAAAGCGCCCGCATCATTTAAGAACTGGATGGCGGTTACCTTTTCTTCCTTATTCATCAGTGCGGCAGGCTTTCCTATGAGAGCCACCGACTGTTCGATCAGGGTGTCTAACAGGTCATTGACATTGTGGACGATCTGCTCGGGCTGCTGTTTCACATCCGCTTGGGGTTCGGTATCGATGAGCGCCTTGATGGAGCGGTCCACAGTCATCAGTCCGGTTATATCGTAATTGATGGAAAGCAGGTAATCAATGGATGTGCCCTCCTTATTACGAATGTAAAAGGTGCTTGATTTTAATATCTTGCCGTTGGATGTACGGGTCAGGTATCCAAGATGGTCTTTTAAGGTAGCCGGGTCCTTGTGAAGTGTTTCTAATACTACTTTGGAGGGACCGTCCCCTTCCCGGCGGTTGGTCACGTGCCCGTTATTAATATGTACAACGGAGTGTTCCAAGTCATGCTTTTCCAGGTCGTGGATCACAATTTCACAGTCTGGTCCGAACTGTCTCGCAAGGCCATCTGCAAGCTGTTTCAGCAGGTCTAGTGTGTATGACATAGCTTTCATCTTCCTTTCCTCGGACTCTTCAAATTATGGTTACTTTGTACAATAAACATTTCGCTAATTTGTGATGCGTTGTTTATGATTCCATCATAGCACAAAAAAAATGAATTGCAAGAGGTTTTTACAAAAAAATTTAGAATATCTAAAAAATTTTGCATTTTATGCTTGCAAATGAGTTTATAAGGTGTTAGTATAGGGTTACAGGAAGTCCTGTTCTATCTTATTAAAGTTTATGAATTTAATAAGGCTTTTAGGACAAATTGTTTCACACTGATACATACAATTTATAAGCATTTTATAAAAGAAAAGGAGAAGAGGCTATGTTAGTGATCGGGAACGGACGTCTGGTGACAAGGGACGCTGAAAATCCATTTATTGAAAACGGTGCCGTGGCAATGGATGGAACAGTCATCAGTAAGGTTGGAACACTGGAGGAGATCAGGAAGGAATTTCCTGAGGCTGAATTTATTGACGCTAAGGGGGGCGTCATCATGCCGGCGTTCATCAATACCCATGAGCATATCTACAGCGCCATGGCCAGAGGGCTTTCCATCAAGGGCTACAATCCCAAGGGGTTTCTGGATATCCTGGACGGAATGTGGTGGACCATTGACCGCCACCTGACCAATGAGCAGACACGCCAGAGCGCAAGGGCGACTTATCTGGATTCCATTAAGAATGGTGTGACCACTGTATTTGACCACCATGCAAGCTTTGGCGAGATCCATGACAGCCTGTTTGCAATAGAGGATGCCGCTAAGGAGATGGGGATCAGGACCTGTCTGTGTTATGAGGTTTCCGACAGGGACGGTATGGACAAGGCAAAGGCGGCTGTTATGGAGAATGCGGCATGGATCAAACATGCGTTGGCTGACCAGACAGACATGTTTGCCGGCATGATGGGTATGCATGCCCAGTTTACCATCTCAGATGAGACCATGGAACTGGCGGCAGCCAACAAGCCCGCCGAGGTTGGATACCACATCCATGTGGCTGAGGGGATCGAGGATCTTCATGACTGTCTGAAAAAGTATGGCAAGAGGATCGTGGACCGTCTCATGGACTGCAATATTTTAGGAAGCAAGACACTGTTGGGCCATTGTATCTATGTGAATCCCCACGAGATGGAGCTGATCAAGGATACGGATACCATGGTTGTACATAACCCGGAATCCAACATGGGAAATGCATGCGGATGCCCTCCCACCATGGAGATCGTACACAGAGGTATTTTGACCGGTCTTGGAACAGACGGCTACACCCATGATATGACAGAGTCCTTTAAGGTTGCGAACGTGCTGCACAAGCATCACCTGTGCGATGCCAACGCTGCATGGGGAGAGGTTCCCCAGATGCTCTTTGAGGGCAATGCAAAGATTGCAAACCGTTACTTTAAAAAGCCCCTGGGAGTGCTGAAGGAAGGTGCTGCTGCTGATGTGATCGTCACGGATTATATCCCCTTAACCCCCATGGATGCTTCTAATATCAACGGGCATATCCTGTTCGGCATGACCGGAAGGAGCGTGGTCACCACTGTATGTAACGGCAAGGTCCTGATGAAAGACAGGGAGCTGGTGGGCATGGATGAGGAGAAGATCCTCTATGAAGTTAGGGAAGAGGCTAAGAAGCTGGAGCGCTCCATCAACGGTTAAGCTTGAAGGTAAATGAGGAACCGCCTTCCAGGGATGGATAGGCTTTCCTCTATATAAAAAAATGCACAGCATGTATAATTTAAGTAGACAATGATTGCAGGGCGGCGGGATTTAGCACCTCAGGACGGACAGTCCTGGGCGGCTTGGCCGGATGGAGGAGATTGTATCCGGTGCTGGGACCTGGTCTGGTGCTTATAATAAGGTAAGCCCCCGGTAAAAAACGGGGAAAGGCAAGGAGGATAAGATAAAATGAGCGATATTATGACACCGATTCCATTTGGAAATCTGATGAACTGGATTCTTAAGGAGCACGAGAAAGGTGCTGTTTTTGGGATCAAGAGACCGTTTGTTGCAGACCAATCTAAGAACTATGAGATATTCGGCCGTAAGCTGGAGACACCCTTTGGCCCTGCGGCAGGACCCCACACCCAGCTGACCCAGAACATTGTAGCCGCATACGTGGCAGGTAGCCGTTTCTTTGAACTGAAGACCGTACAGAAGCTGGACGGCGAGGACCTTCCCGTTGCAAAGCCATGTATCAAGGCGGATGATGAATGCTATAACTGTGAGTGGTCCACAGAGCTGTACGTGCCCCAGGCATTTGACGAGTACGTGAAGGCTTGGTTTGCATGTAAGGTACTGGCAAAGGAATACGGCCTTGGCGCAATGGACGGATTCCAGTTTAACATGTCCGTTGGCTATGACCTGGACGGCATCAAGACAGAGAAGATCGACAAGTTTATCGAGGGAATGAAGGATGCTTCCGCAGCCCCTGTATTTAACGAGTGCAGACAGTGGCTCCTGGATCATCTGGACCGTTTTGAGAAGGTGACTAAGGAAGACGTGGAGAGCATTTCACCGGAGGTGTGCAATTGTATTACCCTTTCCACCCTGCACGGATGTCCTCCGCAGGAGATCGAGCGCATTGCCCGCTACCTGATCGAGGAGAAGAAAGTACATACATTCATCAAATGCAATCCCACCCTTCTGGGCTATGAGTATGCAAGGAAGCTGATGGATGACATGGGCTACGACTATGTTGCATTCGGGGATTTCCACTTTAAGGATGATCTGCAGTATGGGGATGCGGTTCCCATGCTTCAGAGACTGCAGGCCCTGGCGGATGAGAAGGGGCTGGAATTCGGCGTTAAGATCACCAATACATTCCCGGTGGATGTAAAGCAGAACGAGCTTCCAAGCGAAGAGATGTACATGTCCGGAAAGTCCCTGTATCCATTATCCATGTCAGTTGCCATGAGACTGGCCAAAGACTTTGGCGGAAACCTGCGCATCTCCTATTCAGGCGGCGCTGATTACTTTAATATTGAAGATATCGTGGACGCGGGCATCTGGCCTGTAACCATGGCAACCACCATGTTAAAGCCCGGCGGTTATGAGAGGCTGGAGCAGATCGGACAGATCTTTGCGGGCAAGGACGTTGCTGCATTTGAAGGTGTGGACGGGGACAAAGCCGCTGCACTGGTAGAAGCTGTGAAGAACGACAAGCACCATGTAAAGGCGGTAAAGCCCCTTCCGTCCAGAAAGATCAAGAAGCCGGTGCCCCTTACGGACTGTTTTGTGGCTCCCTGCCAGGAAGGCTGCCCCATCCATCAGGATATCACCAGATACCTGCAGCTTGCAGGAGCAGGTGAGTTTGAGCAGGCGCTGGAGGTCATCCTTAACAAGAACCCACTTCCGTTTATCACCGGTACTATCTGTGCCCATAACTGTATGAGCAAATGTACCAGAAACTTCTATGAGAGCCCTGTGGATATCAGAAGGACTAAATTAGAGGCGGCAGAGGGCGGCTTTGAGGCAGTGATGGCCAAGTTTGAGAAACCGGCTGTGACCACTGACAAGAAGGCGGCTGTGGTAGGCGGAGGACCAGCAGGACTGGCAGCGGCTTATTTCCTGGCAAGAGGCGGCATGAAAGTCACTGTTTTTGAAAAGGAAGAAAAGATGGGCGGCGTTGTCCGCAATGTGATCCCGGGCTTCCGTATCTCAGATGAGGCAATTGACAATGACGTGAAGATTGTTGCGGCCATGGGCGTGGAACTGGTCACTGGAAAAGAGATCACATCCGTTGATGAATTAAAGAAAGAATATGATTATGTGGTCCTGGCCGTGGGCGCTTCCGATAAGGGGATCCTTAAGCTGGAGGCAGGGGATACCATGAATGCGCTGGATTTCCTGGCACAGTTTAAGGCCACGGACGGAAATGTGGAATTAGGAAAGAACGTTGTGGTTATCGGCGGCGGCAACACAGCCATGGATACCGCAAGGGCGGCCAAGAGAAATAAAGGCGTTGAGAAGGTTTCCCTGGTATACAGAAGAACCAGACGTTATATGCCGGCTGACGAGGAAGAACTGGTAATGGCAGTGGAGGACGGAGTTGAGTTTGCGGAGCTTCTGGCCCCTGTTAAGCTGGAGAACGGAAATCTGTACTGCAAGAAGATGGTTCTGGGCGAATTTGATGCCAGCGGACGCCGCGGTGTGGTGGAGACGGATGAGATCGTGACCGTTCCCGCTGACACTGTGATCGCAGCCGTAGGTGAGAAGGTGCCGGGCGCGTTCTATGAGGAATGCGGTATTGTTCTGGACAGCAGAAGACGTCCTCAGGTAAACCAGGATACACTGGAGACCTCTGTAAAGGGCGTGTACGTGGCTGGTGACGGCCTCTTCGGACCGGCAACGGTTGTGGAGGGCATCCGCGATGGCAAGGCGGCAGCTGAGGCCATCATTGGAAAGGTTCTGGCAGAAGACCTGTTCAAACAGTCTGATGCAGATACCATCTATGGACGCAAGGGCAGGCTGGCGGAGGAAAATGACCAGATCATTGACAGTACCAGATGTCTGTCCTGTAACAGCTACTGTGAGAATTGTGTGGAAGTATGCCCCAACAGGGCTAACATTTCCCTGGTAGTGCCGGGAATGGATAAGCACCAGATCATCCATGTGGACTATATGTGTAATGAGTGCGGCAACTGTAAGAGCTTTTGCCCATGGGACAGCGCTCCTTATCTTGACAAATTCACCCTGTTTGCCAATGAGGCGGATATGGAGAACAGTAAGAATCAGGGCTTCACGGTAACAGATGCGGCGGCAGGCACATGCAAGGTAAGGCTTCAGGGCAAGGTGACGGATTATACGGTCGGCTCCGCTAATGAGGATGTACCGGAGGGGATCCGGAAGATAATTGCAGCTGTGATCAATGATTATTCCTATATGCTATAAATAAAAAAATGAGTTCCCATATAAATATGGGAACTCTGTTATCACAAGATTGTTAAAAAAGTAACGTTATTCTCGCGCGAGAATAGAGACAAAAGCTTCTGTCAGGAACAGAGTATGACAGTGGGACGAGGTGTTTCCGTATGGCAAGGGAAAAGGCAGAAAAGGTGGTATTTACGTTCCACACCACAACCATGGCTATGAAAATGGAACGGAGCGCAAAAGAGTCCGGGAGTCCGGGGCGGCTCATACCTGTCCCACGGCAGATCAGCGCCGGATGCGGCATGGCCTGGAGCGCCCCGGCCGGTGACAGGGAAACGCTTGAAACGCTGATCCGGGAGGCCGGGATAGAGACAGAGGGGACTTATAATCTTTTTTTATAAAGCTATTTGCGATGGAACGTGAAGGCAGGAGGTAAAGATGGGAGAGAACTATAGTTTTACAGTAAACGGTGTGATGCGCAGCACCAGCGAGGATAAACCGCTGCTGCGCTATTTGCGGGAGGACCTTCATCTCCATTCGGTTAAGGACGGATGCAGTGAGGGGGCCTGTGGTACGTGTACGATCGTGGTAGACGGGAAGGCGGTTAAATCCTGTATACTGACCACGAAGCGCGCAGTGGGTAAGAACATCATCACCACAGAGGGGTTAAGCGATGCGGAGAAGGAAGCCTTTGTGTACGCTTTTGGCGCAATGGGATCCGTGCAGTGCGGGTTCTGTACTCCCGGTATGGTAATGGCCGGAAAGGCGCTGATCGACAGGGTTCCGGATCCCACAGAGGAGGAGATCAAGTTTGCCCTGAAGGGAAATATCTGCCGCTGTACCGGATATAAGAAGATTATAGAAGGGATCCAGCTGACAGCAGCGATCCTGAGAGGGGATGCAAAGATTGAGGAATCCCTGGAAAAAGGGGATTCTTATGGCGTGGGAGAGCGCGCATTCCGTCTGGATGTGAGGGAAAAGGTGCTGGGATATGGTGAATATCCGGGAGATGTGGAGATGGAGGGAATGGTATATGCCTCCGCAGTGCGTTCCAAGTATCCCCGGGCCAAAGTGCTGGATATCAATTTCCAGGAGGCCATGGCACTTCCGGGCGTACTGGCTGTGCTGACAGCCGAAGACGTGCCCAATAATAAGGTGGGGCATCTCCAACAGGACTGGGACGTTATGATCGCAAAGGGTGACATCACCCGGTGTGTAGGCGATGCCATATGCCTGGTAGTGGCTGAGACAAGGGATATCCTGGAAGATGCAAAAAAACTGGTCAAGATTGATTATGAGGAACTGACACCCGTATGCTCCATCCATGAGGCCATGGCTGAGGATGCGCCAAAGGTGCACGAAAAGGGAAATCTGTGCCAGAGCCGCCATGTGACCCGCGGAGATGCAAAGAAAGCGCTGGAGAATTCCAAGTATGTGGTGACCCAGACCTATACCACGCCGTTTACAGAGCACGGATTCCTGGAACCGGAATGTGCTGTGGCATTCCCGTACAAGGACGGTGTTAAAGTCTACTCCTCAGACCAGGGCGTGTATGATACCCGCAAGGAGATATCCATTATGCTGGGCTGGGATCCGGACCGCATTGTAGTGGAAAATAAACTGGTTGGCGGCGGCTTTGGCGGAAAAGAAGATGTTTCCACCCAGCATATTGCCGCACTGGCTGCATTAAAGGTACAGAGACCTGTTAAGGTGATTTTCTCCAGACAGGAATCCATTAATTTCCATCCGAAGCGCCACGCAATGGAAGGAACATTTACCCTGGGATGTGATGAGAACGGAATCTTCACAGGCCTTGACTGTGAGATCTATTTTGACACAGGTGCATATGCGTCTCTGTGCGGGCCGGTGCTTGAAAGAGCCTGTACCCATTCCGTAGGACCATACTGTTACCAGAACACGGATATCCGCGGATTTGGTTATTACACCAACAATCCTCCGGCAGGAGCCTTCCGGGGATTTGGAGTATGCCAGAGTGAATTTGCCCTGGAATCCAATATCAACCTGCTGGCTGAAAAAGTGGGCATTTCCCCCTGGGAGATCCGTTACCGCAACGCCATTGAACCGGGCAAGGTGCTGCCCAACGGCCAGATCGCAGACTGCTCCACCGCACTGAAAGAAACACTTCTGGCAGTTAAGGACGCATATGAGAGTAATCAGGGCAGGGCCGGAATTGCCTGTGCCATGAAGAATGCAGGTGTGGGCGTGGGCCTTCCTGATAAGGGACGCGCAAAGCTGAAAGTCCATAACGGCAAGGTGGAATTATATGCAGCTGCCTCCGATATCGGCCAGGGATGCGCAACCGTATTCGTACAGATGGTGGCTGAGGTGACCGGGCTTAAGAAGGAACAGATTAAGAACATGGGCGCCAATTCCGAGGTTGCACCGGATTCAGGAACCACCTCCGGTTCCCGCCAGACCCTGATCACAGGCGAGGCGGTCAGAATGGCTGCAGCAGATGTTTTAGAGGCGCTGAAGGAAGCGGGCGGCGATATGTCCCAGCTGGAGGGAAGAGAGTTCTTTGCGGAATTCTTTGACCCCACCGACAAACTGGGAGCAGATGTGCCCAATCCCAAGAGCCATGTGGCTTATGGTTTTGCAACCCATGTGGTGATCCTGGATGATGAGGGAAAAGTAAAAGAAGTATATGCGGCCCACGATTCCGGCAAGGTGGTGAACCCGATCTCCATTCAGGGACAGATCGAGGGCGGCGTGCTTATGGGACTGGGCTATGCCCTGACAGAGGACTTCCCGTTAAAGAACGGTGTTCCCCAGGCCAAGTATGGCACACTGGGTCTGATGCGTTCTACCCAGATTCCGGATATCCACGCCATCTATGTGGAGAAGAAAGAACAGCTTCCATTTGCATACGGCGCAAAAGGAATCGGAGAGATTGCTACCATTCCCACGGCTCCGGCCGCCCAGGGCGCTTATTATGCCATGGATCATATACTGCGTACCAAACTGCCAATGGAGAATACATTCTATAAGAAAAAGAAATAAAGACATTTGCCGGGCCAGATACACCCTGCCGGGCAGTGTAAAAGGACAGCGAAAGGCGGACACCCCGCTTTTCGCTTGTTCCACATAAGGAGGGAAAGATGACATCTATGGATGAAACAATAGAGTTCCGCTTTGCCAGACGTGGCGATGTGCCTCAGATACTTACTTTTATAAGGGAACTGGCTGACTATGAGGGGATGCTGGACCAGGTGGTCGCCACGGAGGAGCTGCTGACCAAATGGCTGTTTGAAAAGGAGAAGGCCGAGGTCCTTTTGGGAAGCTGCGGGGGAAAGACCGTGGGATTTGCCCTGTTCTTCCACAATTTTTCCACCTTTTTGGGCAGGGGAGGCATTTATCTGGAAGATCTGTATGTCTGTCCGGAGTACCGGGGCCGCGGATATGGCAAAGCATTTCTGATGCAGCTGGCAGCCGTTGCAGTGGAGCGGGGATGCGGCCGTCTGGAATGGTGGTGTCTGGACTGGAATAAGCCCAGTATTGATTTCTATCTGGGTATGGGAGCAAAGGCCATGAGTGACTGGACCGTGTATCGTATTGACGGGGAGCGGCTTCAGGAAATGGCGGATGAGGCATAACTTGTGTAGATCACAGAACAGGAGAGTGAGGAAGATGAAACAAGTATTAAAAGGCGGAACAGTGGTGACCGGCAGCGGCAGCTTCCGGGAGGATGTGCTGATCCATGGGGAAAAGGTGGTTGCAGTGGGAAGCCCGGAGGAGATTGAGCGCCTGACGGACCGGGATACCGGTGTGGTGGATGTGGAAGGCTGTCTGCTGTTTCCGGGATTTATTGACGCGCATACCCATTTTGACCTGCATGTGGCAGGTACTGTAACAGCGGATGATTTTGCTACAGGCACTAAAGCAGCTGTCAGGGGCGGCACCACCACCATTGTGGATTTCGGCACCCAGTATACAGGGGAGAGCCTGGCGGACGGATTAAGGAACTGGCATGAAAAGGCGGATGGGAAATGCTCCTGCGATTATGGCTTCCACATGTCCATTTCAGACTGGAACCCGTCTGTGAGCAGGGAGCTGGACGATATGATGGAGGAGGGAATTACCTCCTTTAAGCTGTATATGACATATGATACCCAGGTGGATGACAAGACTATTTTTGAGATCCTGCGCAGGTTAAAGGAAGTGGGCGGTATCACCGGGGTGCACTGTGAGAACAGCGGAATGATCGCGGCCCTTCAGGCAGAGGCCAAGGCAGCCGGAAAGATGGGAGTGGAAAGCCATCCGGCCACCCGCCCTGCGGCAGCGGAGGCGGAGGCCATTGACAGACTGCTGCGCCTGGCAGAGGTGGTGGACATTCCTGTGATCGTGGTTCATCTCACCTGTAAGGAAGGCTATGACGTGATTATGGAAGCCAGGAAAAGGGGACAGAAGGTCTATGCGGAGACCTGCCCGCAGTACCTCCTTATGGACGACAGCCTGTATTCTCTTCCGGGCATGGAAGCAGCTAAATATGTGTGTGCCCCGCCTCTGAGGAAAAAGGAAGATTCACAGTGTTTGTGGAATGCCCTGGCAGACGGAACCATCCAGACGGTTTCCACGGACCACTGCAGCTTTACCACAGAGCAGAAAGCCCTTGGCAAGGATGACTTTACCAGGATACCGGGGGGGATGCCCGGAGCGGAGACCAGGGGAACCCTGTTGTATACATATGGTGTGGATGGAGGAAGGATCACACAGGAGAAGATGTGCCAGCTGCTCTCAGAGAATCCGGCCAAACTCTATGGAATGTACCCGGTCAAGGGCGCCATCGCCCCTGGCAGTGATGCTGACATTGTAGTGCTCCGGCCTGGCGTGGATGATGTGGTGACAGCCGGGGACCAGGTGCAGAACGTGGATTATGCGCCGTTTGAGGGCACAAGGCTGACAGCCCGCATTGAAAGCGTATTCCTGCGGGGCAGTCAGGTGGTGAAAGACCATCAGGTGGTGGTTGAAAAGGCCGGCAAGTTTGTGAAGCGGGGAAAATATAATTTATAGTCATAAAAGCGCTTATGTACGCAGCTGATCACGTGCATAAGCGCCTTTTTTTATGAAAAAATAAAAAAGGCTTGCAATATACCCCGTTAGGGTATATAATCAGCTTGTAAACAGATACCCCATTGGGGTATATAAAAATACAACAGACAGGAGAATGCAAAGTGGAGAAGGAAACATGCTGCTGCCATAAAACAAAGGAGCGTTCAGAGCAGGAATATAAAAGCCTGATCAACCGGTTAAACCGGATCGAAGGTCAGGTGCGGGGGGTTAAGAGCATGGTGGAGAAGGATGCGTACTGTACGGATATCCTGGTACAGGTGGCGGCTGTGAACGCAGCGCTCAACAGCTTCAGCAAGGAACTGCTTGCCAGCCATATCCGAAGCTGTGTGGTAAATGATATCCGGGACGGCAAGGAGGAGACCATAGACGAGCTGGTGGCCACCATCCAGAAACTGATGCGTTAGAGATCTGAAGGATTGCTTTTAGATAGAGAAAGGAGATGTGCAATATGGAACAATATACAGTGACAGGCATGAGCTGTGCGGCCTGCAGCGCCAGGGTGGAAAAGGCAGTGGCCAAGGTGCCGGGCGTCACTTCGTGCTCGGTCAGCCTGCTGACCAATTCCATGGGCGTGGAAGGAAGCGCGTCCAGCCAGGAGATTGTAAAGGCAGTGGAAGCCGCAGGGTATGGTGCGGCTGTGAAGGGGGAGACGGCAAGTAAGCCCTCTGCGGGTGACACCGATGACATGTTAAAGGACAGGGAGACACCTGTTTTAAAGCGCCGTCTGTACTATTCCCTGGGATTTTTGATCGTCCTTATGTATTTTTCAATGGGGCATATGATGTGGAACTGGCCGGTTCCCGCTTTCTTTGCGGATAATCACGTGGCCATGGGGCTTTTGCAGCTACTTCTCACCGGTATTGTCATGGTGATCAACCAGAAGTTTTTTATCAGCGGTTTTAAGGGGCTGATACATAGGGCTCCCAACATGGATACGCTGGTGGCTCTGGGATCAGGGGCTTCCTTTGTTTACAGTGTGTATGCACTGTTTGCAATGACGGATGCCCAGGTGAACGGGGACATGGCCGGCGTCATGTCATACATGCATGAATTTTACTTTGAATCAGCAGCCATGATCCTGACCCTGATCACAGTGGGAAAGATGCTGGAAGCACGCTCCAAGGGCAGGACTACGGACGCCTTAAAGAGCCTGATGAAGCTGGCGCCCAAGACAGCCACCCTGAAGGTGGACGGCGTGGAGACGGAGGTTTCCATTGACCAGGTGAAAAAGGGGGATATCTTTGTGGTCCGGCCGGGGGAGAATATCCCTGTGGACGGGATCGTGCTGGAGGGAAGCAGTGCGGTGAATGAGTCCGCTCTGACAGGAGAGAGCATACCGGTGGACAAAAGCGCGGGTGACCAGGTTTCCGCAGCCACAGTGAACCAGTCCGGTTATATTGTGTGTGAGGCATCCCGGGTGGGGGAGGATACCACGCTGTCCCAGATCATACAGATGGTAAGTGATGCGGCGGCCACCAAAGCGCCCATTGCCAAGGTGGCGGACCGGGTATCCGGGGTATTTGTGCCGGCCGTGATCGCCATTGCGGCTGTGACCATGCTGGTATGGCTGATCGCCGGAGAAAGCATTGGATTCGCCCTGGCAAGGGGAATTTCCGTGCTGGTCATCAGCTGCCCCTGTGCCCTGGGACTGGCAACGCCGGTGGCCATTATGGTGGGCAACGGAATGGGAGCAAAGCACGGGATCATGTTTAAGACAGCCGTTTCCCTGGAGGAGACGGGAAAGATGGAGATCGTGGCCCTGGATAAGACAGGAACCATTACCAGCGGCGAGCCCAGGGTAACGGATGTGATACCCGCGGAGGGTATCACGGAACGGCAGCTGCTGGAGCTGGCATTCTCCCTGGAGAAAAAGAGCGAGCATCCCCTGGCAAAGGCGGTGCTTGTAAAGGCCGGGGAGCTGGGCATCCAGGCACAGGAGGTAAGTGATTTTAAGGCCCTTCCCGGCAACGGATTGTCCGCAGTTTTGGAAAACCGCCTTTTATGCGGCGGCAACTTTACATTTATCAGCAGCCAGGCTCAGGTGACCGAGGAGATGAAGACCCAGTCCGAGCGGCTGGCGGAGGAAGGAAAGACGCCTCTGTTCTTCAGCCGTGACGGCGTGATGGCCGGCATCATTGCCGTGGCCGACACCATGAAGGAAGACAGCCCTCAGGCCGTAAAGGAGCTTCAGGACATGGGAATCCATGTGGTGATGCTTACCGGCGACAATGAGCGCACGGCCAGGGCAGTGGGAAAACAGGCCGGTGTGGACGAAGTGATCGCAGGCGTGCTGCCGGATGGAAAAGAGAGCGTGATCCGCTCCCTGAAAAAGAAGGGCAGAGTGGCCATGGTGGGCGATGGCATCAACGATGCTCCGGCCCTTACAAGGGCTGATATCGGTATTGCTATTGGGGCAGGAACGGATATTGCCATTGACGCGGCGGATGTGGTGCTGATGAAGAGCCGTTTAAGGGATGTGCCGGCCGCGATCCGTATGAGCCGGGCAACTCTTCGCAATATACACGAGAACCTGTTCTGGGCATTCTTTTACAATGCAGTGGGAATACCTTTGGCAGCAGGTCTTTGGTATCCGGTGTTTGGATGGAAACTGAATCCCATGTTTGGAGCAGCGGCCATGAGTCTGTCCAGCTTTTGTGTGGTGACCAACGCGCTCCGGCTTAACTTTTTTAAGATGTATGATGGCTCAAGGGATAAAAAGATCAAGGTAAAAAGAAAGGAAGAAAAGAAAATGGTAAAGACAATGAAGATTGAAGGAATGATGTGCGGACATTGTGAGGCCAGGGTAAAGAAGTGCCTGGAGGGCCTGGCACAGGTGGAAGAGGCGGTGGTAAGCCACGAGGCGGGCACGGCAGTGGTGACCCTGAACGGGCCGGTGGATGACAGTGTGCTGAGGAAGACGGTGGAAGACCAGGATTACAAGGTTTTGGATATCCGGTAAAGGTGCTCTTGTCCACTGGGGGTGTATAAGTATATTGCGTGGCGGGGAAAACAGCTGCCACGCAATATTTTTAGTTTTAGGCGCTGCATCACATGGATGAAAAGCGCTTGCCGGGATCATTTCCGGGATTACATATATTTGTACTGTTCTGCCAAATGTGATAGAATAACAATTATTGGAGGTGGCAATATGAAGAACATAACAGCAGTCTATTTTAGCCCTACGGGAGGAACCAAAAAGGCGTGTATGGCGCTGGCATCAGCCATGTCACAGGATGTGAAGGAGGTGGATCTCTGCACCTCTGACTGGGAATGGACATTCGGCCCCGGGGATGTGGTGATTGTGGGGATGCCGGTGTTTGGCGGCAGGATCCCCGGATTTGCGGCAGAGAAACTTAAGCATTGCCGTGGAAACGGGGCAGTGGCGGTGACCGCTGCGGTTTACGGCAACCGGGCGTTTGAGGACGCCCTTTTGGAACTGGACGACTGCCTGAAGGCGCAGGGGTTTCGGATCGCGGCCGGAACGGCTCTGCTGGCAGAGCACTCCATGGTGGGGGATATAGCATCAGGCCGCCCCGATGAGCAGGATATGGAGGATATCCGGTCATTTGCGGCAAGGATACTGGATAAGCTGCAGGAGGAGGGCTGGCAGGAACCTCAGGTTCCGGGAAACCGCCCTTACCGCGACTGGAAGCAGATGCCTGTGGTGCCGGTTACTAATGATTCCTGCACGGCCTGCGGCCGGTGCGCAAAACTGTGTCCCGCAGGAGCCATACCCCTGGATGTCCCTGGCACAACAAAGGCAGACCAATGCATACTCTGCATGCGCTGCGTATCCGTCTGTCCCACCCGGGCCAGAAGCCTTCCGGCCCCGGCCCTTTTAATGCTGGAGCAGAAACTGTCCCCGGTAAGGGAGATAAGGCGGGAGAATGAGCTGTTCTTGTAGGCTTATCTCTCAGGCTTTCCCCGAAAGCCTGCCCTGAAAGCCTGTTCCGAAAGCCTGCCCTGCGGGCTTAACCCTGGATGACCGGTTGGATCTGCCTGCCCTCCAGGGCTTCTTTTAATGTGTTTTCAATCAGCCCGGTGCGTGCGATCATGGAACTGGGTTTTTTTACCGGGTCATCCTGGCCAAAGGGGACAAAGTAAATGTTTTTTGAATTAAACAGTTCCCCTATATTTTTAAAGTTGATTCCCAGGGCATCGTTGGTGGACACGGAGATGACAAGGGGCTTGGCGTTTCTCAGATGGGCCTTTGCAGCCATGAGCACAGGGGTATCCGTGATCCCGTTGGCCAGCTTAGCCAGGGTGTTGCCTGTGCATGGGGCAATGAGAAGGATATCCAGATATGCCTTGGGACCAATGGGCTCCGCGTCCTCAATGCGCAGGATGGGATCATTTCCCGTGATATAGGTGATCCGGCTGATGAATTCACCCGTGTCCCCAAAGCGGGAATCCATGGTCTGGACATTTCCGGAGATAATGGGGTGGAGGATGGCTCCGGTTTCCTTCAGCTTCAGGATTTCCTGTTCTATTTTTGCAAAGGTACAAAAGGACCCGGTGATGGCCAGGCCAATGTGTTTTCCTTTTAATTCCATTGTAAACTCCTTTCTTACAGATGGTCCATAACCGCCTGGCACAGGATCCTTGCAGAGGTCATGGGGGAATAAATGCCGGGCAGCCCCGGGCACAGCTTTGCCCTGACAGCGTGTTTACGGCAGGTGTCAAAATCCACGCCCCCGGGAGCTGACGCTATATCAATGACAACGGCATCCGGCTGGATGCCCATGGCCAGCGGAGCGTCCAGGACCATGGCAGGTATGGTGTTGAATATAAAGTCAAAGGTATGGATATGGGGATCCAGGTCTTCCAGCAGCAGGGTGTCATAACCATGGCAGAAGGCATGGGCCAGTTTGTCTTTGCAGCGTCCGGCAACGGTTACCCGGGCATCCATGCCCTTTAATTTAGCGGCCAGGGCCTCGGCGCACCTTCCCCACCCGGTTACCAGGCAATTGCTTTGGTGAAGGTTCATGGGGCTTAGGGAAATGGCCTCGGCAATGGCGCCTTCGGCCGTGGCAACGGCATTTTTGCAGGCCACCTCATCCATTTTCATAAAATCATAAAAGGGAACACCTGCGGATACGCAGTGTTCCTTTACGGCAGCGGGGATGTTTCCTCCAAAGAGGACGTGACCTTGTCTCAGATGCTGCAGAAAACGTTCTATTTCCAGTCCGGAAAGCCGGTTGTGGGAATGGATGTTTTTCTGGTCCTTGGTAAATGGGACCGGGCAGAGGATAATATGGGAATGCTCCATTGCTTCCTGCAAGGAGAAAGAGAGGTCGGTTTCATAATATAGGGATATTTCATGGCCTGCCTGTTTCAGGAAGCGGGCCATGTAAAGCTGTCTGGGGTCGCCCCCCAGAATGAGGAATCGGTACATCAGATTCTCCTTTCATCTCGTCTCCCTTCCGCAGATTCCACAGCGCTGTTAAAAGGCCCCTGGGGCTGGCTGGAAGAGATTTGATCCATAGTTTTTTATATGTCTGAAGGAAATAAATGGTGAATGGTACCAATGAGGAATGTTTGTCATATTTTTAATAATATAGATTATGAATTGAAGGACAGATGCTTATGAAGCGCAGTATATTTGAAGGAAGTGCAGCGGCCGTGGTCACGCCCATGGATGAATACGGAAACCTGGACCTGGATGCCATGGGCAGGCTTTTGGACTGGCTGCTTGAGGAAAAGACAGATGCCATTGTGGTAAATGGGACCACAGGGGAATCCGCCACCCTGGATGACAATGAGAAGATGGAAGTGATCGGCTTTGTGATCCGGCATGTGAACGGGAGGGTTCCCGTGATCGCGGGTACGGGAAGCAACTGTACCGAGCACGCGGTAAAGCTTTCCAGGGAGGCGGAAAAACTGGGGGCAGATGCCCTGCTGCAGGTGACTCCCTATTATAACAAGGCATCCCAGGAGGGGCTGGTACGGCATTTTACCCAGGTAGGCGACCATGTGGGGATTCCCATGATCCTTTACAATGTGCCCAGCCGCACGGGCGTGACCATACAGCCTGAGACTTACCGGATCCTGTCTGAACACCCCAATATCAGGGGGGCCAAGGAAGCGGGCGGAAACATGTCAATGATTGCAAAGACAGCGGCCCTGTGCGGGGACAGATTTGATATTTACTCTGGAAATGATGACCATACCATACCCATCATGGCATTGGGAGGCAAGGGTGTGATCTCCGTGCTGGCCAACATCATGCCCAGACAGACCCATGACATGTGCAGACTGTTCCTGGAGGGTAAGCTGGAGGAGAGCAGGAAAATGCAGCTGTACCTTCTGGATATCATGGAGGCGCTGTTCTGGGATGTGAACCCCATTCCCGTAAAAGCCGCCCTGTCCATTATGGGGATGTGTATGGACAGCTGCCGCCTGCCTCTCACACCCATGAAGGCCGGTGAGAAAGCAAAGCTGGAGGCGGTGATGAAGCGGTACCGGTAAGCGGTTCCTTTGACCGCGGCCCGGCCTTATAAGCCCTGTCTCATAGGTGAAAATCCCTTTGACATGGGTGGAAGGATATGGTACATTTTAAAGGTAAAGAGAATAACAGTTTGGAGCTTTCCATGAAAAGATAAAAAGCCGGCTATGACCAGAGTCCCAATATGGTCATGCCGGCTTGTTTATTAAAAGCGTTATTCTTTGAAAAATATAACGAGTGGAGGAAGAAAATGAAGAGGAAATGGGATGGAAAAGTAATGTTATTGGTTTGGGGAGGGCTGTTGGGGCTGGTTGCGGCCGTGCTTGCCTTTATGGGCAATCCGGGGAATATGGCGTTTTGTATTGCCTGTTTTATCCGGGATATAGCGGGAGCTGCAAAATTCCACACCGCAGCGGTGGTGCAGTATATGAGGCCGGAAATCGTGGGGCTTGTGGCAGGTTCCTTTGCCGTGTCAATGGCGGCTAAGGAATACCGGTCCACATCAGGCTCCTCTCCCATGATCCGGTTCCTACTTGGAATGGTGACCATGATAGGCGCCCTCATATTCCTGGGATGCCCGCTGCGGATGGTGCTGCGCATGGCGGCCGGTGATCTGAATGCTTATGTGGGACTGGCTGGGTTTGTTCTGGGAGCGGCTACAGGATGCTTTTTCCTGAAAAAGGGATTCAGCCTGGGGCGGGCATATGATACCAGGCCGGAGAGCGGATACATACTGCCGGTAATCCTTGTTGTTATGCTGATCCTCAGTGTTACCACCACATTGTTTGCAGTGAGTGCCGAGGGACCGGGAAGCATGCACGCGCCTGTTCTGATCTCGCTGGCCGGCGGACTTGTATTCGGAGCCGCTGCACAGCGGGCGAGAACCTGTTTTGCAGGCGGGATCCGGGACGTGATCCTTATGAAGAATTTTGATCTGCTCACCGTGATCGCAGGATTGTTTGTTGTTATGGCAGTGTACAATCTGGCCACGGGCGGTTTTAAACTGGGATTTGAAGGACAGCCGGTTGCTCATACCGAGGCTGTGTGGAATGTGCTGGGAATGTATGTGGTGGGATTTGCAGCCGTGCTGGCCGGAGGCTGTCCGCTGAGACAGCTGATCCTGGCCGGACAGGGATCAGGAGATGCTGCAGTCAATGTGGTGGGAATGCTGGCAGGAGCTGCGGTCTGCCATAATTTCGGACTGGCATCCAGCGGAACGGGCACCACTGCTGCGGGCAGGATCATGTGCGTTGTTTGCATTGTATTGCTGTTTGTTATTGGATTTTCATGCAAAGGAAAACAGGGAAAGTAGGAAGGGGAGGATCGTATGAGTGAGATTGATGTAAGAGGGCTTTCGTGCCCGGAACCGGTGCTGATCGTTATGGATGAGATGGACAAACATCCTGGTGTAAAACTGACCGTATTGTCTGATGCGGCCCATACCAGGGACAACATTGTGAAACTGGCAAAAGAATACGGAAGGGAAGCCGCCGTGGCCATGAGAGGCAGGGATATTGAGATAACCATTTTTTGAGATGGAGGCAGCCGTATGTGCTGACCATGTTTCCGTTGGATCAAGTGCTGTTTTAAGAGGAAAAACCATTTGCATAATGGACTGAATCTGCTATAATAGAAGCAGTGAAAGAATAGCAGTTTGGAGCTTTATGCGTATAAAAGTGAAAGCCGGCATTGGTCATTGTCTTATGAATGGCAGGTTCGGCTTTTTTCTTTGGAAACGTTATTCTTTTGAAAATATAACCAAGGAGGCCGCCAGATGAAACAGAACCAGCCGAACCAAGATCATCTGCACTATGGCATATCACTGAAACTGTATTTTGAAAACAAGGCATTTGGCCCTGGAATGTCCGCACTGCTTCGGGGAGTGGAGGAGACAGGATCCCTCCAGGGGGCTGCACAGGGCATGAACATGGCCTACAGCAAGGCATGGAAAATGTTGAAGGAGTCTGAAAAGGCATGGGGATTTCCTCTGACGGAACGTGAGACCGGCGGTAAAGATGGAGGAGGTTCCACCCTTACCGTCCAGGCGGTCCGGCTGCTGGAGGCATATGACTCCTTTATGAAGGAGGCCAGGGAGGAGCTGGACCGTTTGTTTGAAAAGCATTTTTCACAGGATAGGGTAGAGAAACTTAAAAACAGTTAAATGAGTCCCTTTGCCGGGGCTTATGACAAGGAGGAAGGAACGTGAAACAGGAAGAGATCGTATTTTGTAAAGGGGGAGGGTGTACGGCCAAGCTTGGACCGGGAGCGCTTGCAAAGGTACTGGACAAACTGCCCAAGACCTATGACCCCAATCTGCTGATCGGCTATGAGGGGTCGGATGATGCGGCTGTCTATAAACTGACGGATGATCTTGCCATGGTCCAGACGCTGGATTTTTTCCCTCCCATGGTGGAGGACCCATATATTTTCGGGCAGATCGCGGCAGCCAATGCCCTGAGCGATATCTATGCCATGGGCGGTGATGTGAAGACAGCCCTTAATATTGTGTGTTTTCCTGAGGCCATGGATCTGAATATACTGGGAAAGATCCTCTTAGGCGGCAGTGAAAAGGTAAAGGAAGCAGGCGGTGTCCTGGCAGGGGGCCACTCCATTGCGGATGCGGACGTGAAATACGGTCTGTCCGTTACCGGGACCATTCATCCGGACAAGGTGTTTGCCAACAGCGGATGCCGGGAAGGGGATGTTCTTCTTCTCACCAAGCCTCTGGGCGTGGGGATCGTGTGCACGGCTTCCAGGGTAGGGGAAAAGACCGGCGCTGCCATGGATCTGGCTGTGAAGTCCATGACCAGCCTGAACAGGTATGCCTCAGAGATCGTAAGGAAATACAGGGTCCACGGCTGTACGGATGTGACAGGCTTTGGTTTCCTGGGACATCTGTGCGAGATGCTGGGAGACAGCTACACGGCTCTGATCCATAAGGACAGGATTCCCTTTATACCGGGGTGTGAGGCGTATGTGGAGGAGTTCTATATCACGGCGGCCGGGCAGAGAAACCGGAACCATGTGGGGGCCAAGGTGGAGTTTGTGGACTGCAGTTTTGCCCTGGAGGAAATCCTGTATGATCCTCAGACGTCAGGAGGTCTTCTTGTATCCATGGAACGGCAGGATGCAGACAGGGCGCTGGAGGAGCTTCGGGGCCTGGGCTTGCCCTGTGGCATGGTCGGGGAGATACAGGCCAGGGGTGAAAAGGCAGTGGTTGTGAGTTGAGCAGTGACCGTGGGCCTGCAGAGCCAAAGGCGAAAAGGCAGTGGCCGTGGGCTGACAGGGAGTAGGGCGGCAGATAGTAAGAGAGGAAGGAAAAGCATATGAAATTAGACGAACGTGGCAAGCAGTGTCCGTTGCCGGTGATCGATACAAAAAAGGCACTGGACAGCAGCAGTGACGGGGAAATCGTAGAGGTTTTGGTGGACAACGAGATCGCGGTCCAAAATCTGCGCAAGATGGCGGACCACAAGGGGCTTGTGTCATCCTATGAAAAAATCGGCGACAGGGAGTTTCATGTAAAGATTACGGCCAAAGGCCGGGAAGCGGGGGGCGCCGAAGATCTTAAGTCCCAGTCAAATGAGGGAGCGGCAGACGGATCCATGGAAGAAAACAGTTCTTTGGAAGATATTGCCTGCCAGCCGGACAGCAGAAGAAAGGGCATGGTCGCGGTCATCTCCTCCAATCTTATGGGTCAGGGGGACGAGACCCTGGGCGGGATCCTGATGAAGGGGTTTGTATACGCATTGACGCAGCAGGACAACCTGCCTGAGGCCGTGCTTTTGTATAACAGCGGCGCTTATCTTTCCTGCGAGGGCTCTGATAACCTGGAGGATCTAAAGGAGCTGGAAGCCCAGGGAGTGGAGATACTTACCTGCGGCACCTGCTTAAACCATTATGGGTTGGGAGACAAGCTGAAGGTGGGCGGCGTCACCAATATGTATGAGATCGTGGAGCGTATGACAGGAGCAAGGCTTCTGGTGCGCCCCTAAGGAGCATGGACCAAACATGCTCTAACACATGGAAGGATATGAATTGAAATGATGACAGACAGGAAGAAACAACTGATCGTGGTAAGGGGCGCGGGAGATATTGCCACGGGGACCATACACCGGCTACACCGCTGCGGCTACCCCGTGCTTGTGCTGGAAACCGGGTTTCCCTCAGCGATCCGCAGGTGCGTGGCTCTGTCGGAAGCTGTATATGACGGAACTGCGGAAGTGGAGGGGGTTACCTGTATCAAATGCGCCGGCTATGAGGAAGCGTGTGCCGTGCTGGAACAGGGAGATGTTCCGGTCATGATCGATGAGACATGCCGGGTGCTGGAACAGGTGAGACCCTGGGCCCTGGTGGATGCCATACTGGCCAAGAAGAATCTTGGGACCACAAGGGATATGGCGGACAAGACCATTGGGCTGGGCCCCGGATTTACTGCAGGACAGGATGTGGATCTTGTGATCGAAACCATGAGGGGGCATAATCTGGGCAGGATCATTGGAAACGGAACGGCTGAGCCCAATACCGGCATACCGGGCGTCATAGGCGGCTTTGGAGCGGAACGTGTCATCCATTCTCCGGCCAGGGGGATTTTCTTTGGGAAAGCCCTGATCGGCGATATGGTGGAGAAAGGACAAAGGATCGGAACCATTGTCACCGGCCAGGGGGAGGTGTCTGTGGAAGCATCCCTCACAGGTTTGCTGAGAGGGATCATAAAGGATGGATATCCTGTGGTCAAAGGATTTAAGATCGCAGATATCGATCCAAGAAAAAGCGAGTATGAAAACTGCTTTACCATTTCGGACAAAGCCAGATGCATTGCAGGCTCTGTTCTGGAAGGTCTGCAGATGCTGGAAATGAAACAGGGGTATTGATCATGATCTATTTAGATAATGCGGCGACATCATATTACAGGCCGGATACCGTGGCCGAGGCAGTGGCCCAGGCCATACGGACCATGGGAAACTGTTCACGGGGCGCCTATGAGGCCGCCCTTACAAGCGCCAGGGCCGTGTATGGGACAAGGGCTCTGGTGTCAGAACTGTTCCATGGGGAAGGTCCTGAGCAGGTTGCCTTTACCGCCAACTCCACAGAGAGTCTGAACATAGCCATAAAAGGAGTGTTGGAGACCGGGGACAGGGTGGTGGCCACGGTTCTGGACCACAACAGTGTTCTGCGTCCCCTCTATGAGATGGAGAGACAGGGCGCAGAGCTGGTAATTGTGGGATGCACGGATGAAAAGGACAGGGGATGCCTGGATTATGGGGCCATGGAGGCGGCTATCCGGCCGGGGACCAAGGCAGTGGTGTGCACCCATGCCTCCAATCTGACAGGCAACCTGGTGGATATCCGCAGGATCGGCGGGTGGTGCAGGAAGGCAGGGGCCCTGTTTATTGTGGATGCTTCACAGACAGCCGGGGTATTTCCCATTGACATGGAACGGGATATGATCGATATCCTTTGTTTCACCGGCCATAAGGGGCTTATGGGCCCCCAGGGCACAGGGGGGATGTGCGTCAGGAAGGGAGTAGGGATCAGGCCGCTCCTGTCCGGCGGGAGCGGTATTATGACGTATTCCAGGACACATCCGGACAGTATGCCCACGGCACTGGAAGCCGGAACCCTGAATGCCCACGGTCTGGCAGGACTTCGGGCCTCCCTGACCTATATCAGGGAGCAGGGCGTGGATGAGATCCGGGAAAAGGAGATCGCGCTGATGCGGCGTTTCTATGACCAGGTAAAAACCATTCCCGGCGTACGGATCTACGGCGATTTTGAACAGGAGCAGAGGGCTGCCGTGGTGGCCCTGAACCTGGGGGATGAGGATTCAGGGGAGGTCAGCGATTATCTTGCCCGGGAGCACGAGATCTATACCCGCTCGGGCGGGCACTGTGCCCCTCTCATGCACGAAACCCTGGGAACCAGGGAACAGGGGGCTGTCAGATTCAGCTTCTCGCATTTTAACAGGGAGGAAGAAGTTGACATGGCCTGTCTGGCTCTCAGGGCCTATTAAGGGGGCTGTTGGGCGTAAGGCGGCTTAAGGATATCAGGACTTAACCAGAGTGTTATCCGGCACAGACCGCGCATTTTTCCTCAAGGATCTCTGTGAGGGCTGTGCCGCTGCTGGTGTGGCAGCGTACGATCTCCGTGCCGCTTCCCACCTCGTCCAGGGCGCAGCGGATCATCTTATGGGAGACAGTGTTGGTGAACAGAACCAGAAGGTCCGGTTTCCCGATCTGTTTGTCCAGGCTGGCGCTCATCTGGGTAAATACCTTTGCTTTGCATTTGTAATTCTTACAGATCTTTTTGTACTGACTGACCATGCGGTCGTGTCCTCCGATAATGACAACGCTCATAAAAATTCCTCCTACTTGTTTGTGGTGATCCTGTATAATGGGCGTCATATTCCATATAACGCTTGCTGCATGTGGATAGGTGTTCCAAATAGTTAGCTTAAACTAACTTATGAAAATATCATACAATATAGCCATGGAAATGTCCAGCCCCTTATTTGAGAATGTTTATCACAACCGGCGCATAGAATAGATCTTAGTTGTGTTTTCACAGCCAAAAACATATGGGGGAAGAAGGATAGGTTTACATAAATCAAAAAGTGTGCTATACTATATAAATACCCCGTAAACAGTTGAACAGAACGTGTTCAGAAAGGTGGGACTTTGTTCAAAAAAGGAGCGAATATCCTCTATGGAACAGTGGGCGTATGCCAGATAGAGGATATATCTAAAACTGATTTCTCAGATAACGACAGACTGTACTATTATCTTGTACCAAGATTTGAGAAAGAGACCACGATCTACATTCCGGTAAACAGTGATAAGGTAAAGATGAGGGAAATTATGACCCGTCAGCAGGCGGAACGCTTTGTGACGGCCTGGCCCTCTGTACAATGTAAAAAGTATGCCAGCGACAGGGAAAGACCGCAGGCGTACAAGGAAGTACTCCAGTCCGGCGACTGCCTGGAGCTGGCATCCATGATCAAGGAGATCGCCAACATGGAGCAGTCCCGCAGGGGCAATGGAAAGATGCTGTCCATAAGGGAGAGGGATGGTGTGAAATGTGCCCGTAAGCTTTTGTTCGGGGAACTGGCGGCTGCCCTTGATATCCATCCGGAGGAGGTGCCGGATTATATCCAGGACCAGACCGGATGCAGCACCGGAACGATATGATTATTTTATATTTCATTTTTCCGTGACCTGTGGTAGAATCTTGAGTTGGAAATAACAGTGACCGAACTCAGGAAAGGTGGCAGGTGAGATGGAAAAAAGGATCTATACCCGTGGACAGATGTCGGAGGCTGTTTCAACGGGTATTTTTCTGACTTTATCCGGCGGATTTCAGGATGCTTACACGTATTATTGCAGAGGCGGTGTGTTTGCCAATGCCCAGACAGGCAACATTGTCCTTATGGGAAGCCATCTGGCTTCCAGGGAGTGGGGGATGGCTTTCCGTTACATGGCGCCCGTGGCGGCATTTGCCTGCGGCGTATATATGGCCGAACACATCCGGCGCCAGCATAAGCATAACCGGCAGTTCCACTGGAGGCAGATGGTGGTGGCCATTGAGATCATCCTTTTGTTTCTGGTAGGATTTATGCCGCAGTCTATGAATATGGCTGCCAATATCGCGGTATCCTTTGTGTGCGCCATGCAGGTCAATGCGTTCCGCAAAATTAAGGGAAGTCCTTATGCCACCACCATGTGTATCGGGAACCTGCGCAGCGGTACGGAGCATTTTTACACATACCGCCATACAAAAAGCCCGGAGAGCCGCGATCAATGCATCCGGTACTATGGGGTGATTGTTATTTTCCTGGTGGGTGCCGTATTGGGAGCCGTGCTCACCGCCCGGCTGGCTGAGAAGACCATATGGGTCAGCTGCGGCCTGCTTTTGATCAGCTTCCTTATCATGTTCCTGCAGGAGGACATGGGGGAACGTGAGAGGACACAGTAAGGGGCCGGCAAAACCATAAGATATATGTTAAAAGCACACGGGAGGGCAGGTGACTGCCCTCCTGATGTGCTTTTATCTTACTACACCTGTAACAATTGCAACATATGTGATATACACTTCTGGCATGTTCCTTCATTTCCCACTACAATCAAGCTACAGGGAGAACGTAACCATTAACAGGCAAAAACGGAAATGTAAGGAGGAAAATGTAAATGGTATTACCTCAATTCGAGTATCTGGCTCCTAAGACCATAGGGGAGGCATGTAATCTGCTCCTTGAGCTTGGAAGCCCGGCAAAAGTCATGGCAGGAGCAACGGATCTGATCCCGCCCATGAAAGACAAAGCGATTTCGCCGGAGTATCTCATTGATCTGAAGAAGATCCCGGATCTGGATTATCTGGAATATGATGAAAAGGAAGGGTTAAAGATCGGCGCACTGACAACCCTGCGCACCATTGAGACCTCACCTTTGGTAAAAGAAAAGAACCCGGCTGTGGCCCATGCCGCCAAGGTAGTGGCTTCCACACAGATCAGGGCAAAGGGCACCATGGCGGGAAATATCTGCAATGCTTCCCCCTCCTGTGACACGGCGCCCAACCTTTTGGCCCAGGGGGCAAAGATCTTAGTACAGGGGCCCAACAAGGACCGTATCATTCAGGCGGAGGATTTTTTCCTGGGTGTAAAGAAAACCTCACTGGAACCGGGGGAGATCGTAACAGGGATTGTGATCCCGCCCCTGGCAGAGAATGAAAGGGCTGCTTACATAAAACACGCTGTGAGAAAAGCCATGGATCTGGCCATTATCGGTGTTGCGGTTAAGATCAAGGTGGAGGACGGCATATGCACGGATGCGCATATCGCCCTGGGCGCAGTGGCAGCCACACCTATCCGCGCCCCCAAGGCAGAGGAGGCTCTGATCGGCAAGGCCCTTACCGATGAGGTTATTGTAAAGGCATCGGAGGAGGCCATGGATTCCTGTCATCCTATTTCTGATATCCGTGCATCAGCCGAATACCGCAAGGATATGATCCGTGTATTTACCAAGCGTGCCGTCAGGCAGGCCATGGAATGTTTATAGGGAGGGCAGGAAAATGAAGCATAGTATAAGTTTAACCGTTAACGGAGACTGCGTTGACGCCGTTGTGAAAGATAACCTGACACTGCTGGATTTCCTTCGTGACCAGCTGTTTTTAACCGGTACAAAAAAAGGATGTGAGGAAGGGGAATGCGGCGCATGTACGGTTATGCTGGACGGGAAACCGGTCAATTCCTGCTGTACCCTGGCCGTGGAGTGCGATGGCCATGACATTATCACCGTGGAAGGCATTGCAGAGAACGGAATGCTCCACCCCATCCAGAAGCAGTTTATTGAAAAGTGGGCCATGCAGTGCGGTTACTGTACCCCGGGCATGATCATGTCCGCCAAGGCATTGCTGGATGTTAACCGTCATCCCACGGAACTGGAGATCCGGGAAGCCATTGAGGGCAACCTGTGCCGATGTACCGGCTATGCCAAGATCGTGGAGGCGATCCAGGCTGCCGCCGCACAAATGAACTGGGAGGAGGAATCAGAGAATGCATAAAGACTGTGACAAACATTATTTTAAAAAGCCGGAATTCTACCGTCTCACCGGTGAGAATCATTATGTGAGGATTGACGCGGAAGACAAAGTGACGGGCCACGGCCAGTATGTGGGCGACATCATGTTTCCGGATATGCTGACCGGCAAGATGGTGAGAAGCCCCTATGCCTCGGCCAGGATCCTTTCCATTGACACCAGCGAAGCCGAAAAGCTGCCGGGTGTAAAATGTATCCTCACGGCAAAGGACTTTGAGTGGAAGTCCTTGGTGGGCAACGGAGAGTTTGCCGCTGAATTTGCAGACAAGGAAGTACTTTGCTCCGAGAAGGTCCGCCAGGTAGGGGATGATGTGGCGGCAGTGGCGGCAGTGGATGAGGAGACGGCCCAGAGGGCGGTTGACCTGATCAAGGTGGAGTATGAGGTGCTTCCGGGTGTATTTGATCCCTTTGAGGCCATGGAGGAAGGCGCTCCCGAGGTCAACTGGGAGGGCAAAGGACTTCACAATATCGGTATGCAGTCCGTGATGAAGGCGGGCACGGACATTGACCAGGAGTTTGACAACGCGGGCTATGTACAGCACAGGGATTACAAGACCCACCGTATGGTCCATGCGGCCATGGAGCCCCACGGCGCGGTGGCCACGTTCAGAAACGGCACCTATACCATCTGGATGTCCACGCAGATGTCCTATGTGGACCAGTTCTGGTATGCCCGCTGCCTGGGCGTGGGGGAGAACCAGGTGCGCGTGATCAAGCCGCTGGTAGGCGGCGGATTCGGAGGAAAGCTGGATTCCTATTCCTTTGGACTCTGCGCTGCCAAGATGTCGGAACTGACCGGACGGCCTGTGCGTATGATCCTGTCCCGTGAGGAGGTATTCCAGACCACACGTAACCGCCATCCCATCTATATGCACATTGACACTGCCTTTGGCGCGGACGGAAAGCTGCTGGCGAAAAAATGCTACCATGTGCTGGACGGCGGCCCCTACGGCGGTTCCGGTGTTGCGGCCTGCGCCCAGTCCACACTGTGGGCCAACTTCCCATATAAGATGAATTCCGTGGATTTCCTGGCAAGACGTGTGTACACCAACAACCCGTCAGCCGGTGCCATGAGGGGCTACACGGCGTGCCAGGTGCATTTTGCCCATGACCTGAATATGCAGTTTGCAGCGGACCAGATGGGGATCGACCCGGTTGAGTTCCGTAAGATGAGCGCGGCGGACCCTGGATATGTGGCTCCCGCGGGGCTGGCTATTACCAGCTGCGCTTACAAAGAGACTTTGGATACGGCTGCCAGGGAAATTGGCTGGTATGATAAAAAGGATCAGATGAAAAAGGGCGAGGGCATTGGCTTTGCCGGAACCGGATTTGTATCCGGAACCGGATTCGCGGTGCTGGAAGCTCCGAACCAGAGTTCTGCGTGCGTGACACTGCGCATGAACAAGCGGGGCATGGCAACTCTTTACATTGGTTCCCATGATATCGGCCAGGGCTCAGATACGGTCATGACAGCGATCGTGGCAGAGGAACTGGGCCTTCCCATGGATATGGTAAAGACATTCATGTCCGATACCTTCCTGACACCCTGGGATTCCGGTTCTTACGGAAGCCGTGTTACCTTCCTTGCGGGAAATGCTGCCCGCCGCGCTGCCGTGGATGCAAAGCGCCAGCTGTTTGAGGTGATCGCTCCCATGTGGGGTGTGATGCCTGAAACACTGGAGTGTCTGGACGGCAAGGTGATCAGCAAAGAGAACGCAGAGCTTCAGATGCCCATTGGGGACGCCATGTTTAAGTATATGACCGTTAAGGGAGGCGATGAGCTGGTGGGTATCGGCTCATATTACCACCGCACCGACAATTCCCAGTACAATGGTACCAATACCACCAACTACGCGCCGGCTTACAGTTTTTCCACAGGAGCGGCCCATCTGACCGTGGATGAGGAGACAGGCGTGCTGGATATCGATGAGTTTGTATTTGCCCATGACTGCGGCCGCGCCCTGAACAAGAGGGCTGTGGAAGGCCAGCTGGAGGGTTCCATCGGCATGGGACTTGGATATGCGGTCTACGAGCACAACGTGACCAAGGAGGGCAAGATATTAAATCCTAATTTCCGTGATTACCGCCTGCCAACCGCCCTTGACATGCCGAAGATGCGTACCTTTTACGATTTTACACCGGATGAGGAAGGACCTCTGGGTGCAAAGGAAGCAGGGGAAGGCTCGGCAGCGCCGGTGGCGCCTGCCATTGCCAATGCGGTCAACATGGCTACCGGTGTATATTTTACGGAGCTTCCACTGGATCCCGAACATATCTGGAGAGCGCTCCATGGACTTAAGGATGACAGGAATTCCAAATAAAGGGCCGGCGTGACCTTCATTCAGGGGATAAACCCGCCGCAAAGGTGGGGGCCGAGGAGACTCCGGGAGTACACCTTAGAAAAGCGGAGGTTGACTTTGTCAACAAAAGAAGGCGGCTCTATGCCGCCTTTTTAACATTACGGGGATTGCACTGCGGCGGAAGGGAAGATGCCGCTGAAGCGACCGTCCGCAGGCGGAGAAGCCTGCGAGCAGGCTTCTTTGTTTCATTCAGTACAGGAACTCTGCCCCAAAGGCAGGGAAAAGAACAAGTAAAGGGGAGAATGTATATGGGACACCAGTTAAAGAAGATGCGCCTGCCGGGCGGTATGGAAGCGGAAGAGAGGGCCTGCGGGGATTATGTCTGTCGATACTGTAAGGGAAAGGCCACGGCCTGTAACTTCGTAGCGGATATGTGCCTTCAGGTATATGCCCGCCACAACGGGCTCTGCGGCGCCTATGTTGAATCCGATCAATATGTGGGATATGTTACGGACTGTACGACCTGTACCTATGAGGGACTGGCCGGGGACTGCCGGTTTGGGGATCAGGGATCAGCCGCCCACGGCTGACTCTCATACCGGTGACAAAATAACAGCCGGCGGGAAACAGGTATTTCCCGGCGGCTGTTGTCTTTGTACCAGCATCAACTGTGACGGCAGTGACAGCAGGAATCATGCATTCACGTTCTGGGGTGAATGGGGGGATTTCAGCTCCCCCACGGAGGAGCGCGCGATTTTTATGGCGGCTTTTGTCACAAAGAACGCAAATATGTAGCTTATGATAAACATAATAGGCCAGTCGTGTATCACGCTCTGGGTATATACTGCTGAAACACTGGGGATAAAGCCGGCTGCAGCGGCTGCCTCTATCTCCGGATTGTTAAAGACATTGACAGCGGTGAGCACAAGGGTGGCCGTGGTGTTAAAGAACAAGGTGGCCACAAAGTTTTCAAGGAGTACATGGGGCAATGTCTCGGGCTTCAGCCCCATTTTCCTGCCAAGGGCAAAGGACCAGTCCGTGAGGGGAAAGATCATGCCTGTCAGGGAGATCACAAGGAATGCGGTTCCCCAGTTCTTAACCAGCAGCGGCACTGTGAATGTGAGTTTGTCTACGAAGATTGCCGAGGTGGCCATGATCAGGGAGATGCAGATGGCTACCACGGATGATATGATCATACCAAAATGATTTTTGTAAAAATTCATAAAATACGTCCTTTCTGGTCTTTAATACAAAGCTTGGCGGTATGGATCCGCCATTCGATTTCTTTACAACCAGGGTTGGATAGCCGATACAAAGCGCTGCACAGGCCGGCAGACCTGTATCGGTGTTTCGTTTATACCCCCTAAATACTTTCTTTTCCTATCCCTCCTTAATCGTGGTGAACCAATGATGGACACCGTTTTATGGCGGCGGGCAGCGCCCTTTACCATCCATAAATGCGGTTAAAAACCAGGAGAACGCACAGGGTTTGTTTTCAGCCGCATCCTTTGCCGAATGAGATCATGGGTGCACAGGATTGAGTTACGGGTGCACGATCATAAGGGTGTCATCCAGTCCGCCAGCAGGCAGCATCAGCAGGGCGCCGTATTTGGCTTCCAGGTCCTCCACTGCCTTGGCAACGCCTCCGTATCCCACGTGGCGGCCTCCCTTTAGCAGGATAACGCCGCCCCGGGCCATGCGCGGAAAAAAGAATTCCAGTCCGGAAAAGGTGGGATTGTACAGGCAGGCATCCATATAAACCAGCGCAAATGTCTCATCCTCCATGTCAAAGGCGGTTTCAGGAAACCAGCCCTTTTTAATGATTACCTGTTCTTTTACCGGCATGCGCTCCATCAGTTTTTCTTCGTCCGCACCGGAGAACTGGCCGGCTTCTGCATTGGAACATGCGAGCTCCTGTTCTTTGGCGGTATCCCTTGGGTCAAATCCCTCAAAGGTGTCAAAGAGATAGAGCCTGCGGTCAGGCATCAGGGCATTGAGCTGCCAGGAGGTATCTCCGCGGTAACATCCCAGCTCCGCCACATTTCCCTCTATGCAAAGGCCTGTAAGCCGGCGGCAGATACGGCGCAGAACATTGCAGGTGGCGGAAAACTGCTGGCAAAGGTCCCGGATAAAGATGATGTCGTTTAAAAATCCTGCCCGGATCGCCATGTATTGCAGTGCATGGCTTTTCTCAGGGTCCGTGGTGGCGATGACAATGATATCCGGCTGAAGGGCCACAGCCAGGTCAATGGGCATCACAGGCATGCCCTGGATCTCCTCCTTTAGCTCTCCTTTTTCCAGATCGGAGAATACGTTCCAGGTTTCAGCCCTGGTATCTCCCAGACCCACCAGTTTCATTTCACGTGGATTCAGCATATCCGCCACAGCCATCCCCATACTGTCGGCTCCAAGAATTACAACGGTCTTCATTTTCCAGCCCTCCTTGTCATCTATTTAACAATATTGTAGGGCGGCCAGGGGGAAAGGGCAAGTAGTGCAGGTCACACCTGATGCTATATTACATTTGTTGTTTGGCTTTCATCTGTAACCTGCCATACTTAATTATGGGGAAATGAAATGATATCATAGAAACATGATCTGACACATCCGGTGTGACGGGGAAACGGCCGGAAATACGGTGTACTCTCGGAATCTCCTGGAGTACACCACGAAAAACAGGAGGAAACTATGGACAAGGTTTCAATATGGATTAACGGGGTTGAGCGGAAATTTATCATTGGCGATGCGCAGGGGTGCGTCAAGCCTTCCGAGACGCTGGTCCACACGCTCAGGGACCGGCTGGACCTGACCGGCACCAAGATCGGATGTGACCACGGGGCATGCGGAAACTGTACGGTCATTTTAAACGGCGATCCGGTGGCATCCTGCATGATCTTAACGGCCGACTGCCAGGGGGCAGAGGTGACCACCATTGAGGGCCTGGAGGACCAGGACACAGGGGAGCTGAGCATACTACAGCAGGCATTTGTGGACAATTCCGCGTTCCAGTGCGGATTCTGCACTCCCGGCATTGTGATGTCCGCAAAGGCGCTTTTAGACAAAAATCCCGATCCCACCAGGGAGGATATCAGGGAGGCGCTGTCCGGCAATTACTGCCGCTGCATCAGCCATTACCAGGTGGAGGCTGCCATTGAGGACGCCATCAGGAGAATGAAGGATCTCAGAGCAAAGGGGGAGGCATAGTATGGGAGACAACAATTACAGATACATAGGCAGGCATGTAAACCGTGCAGACGGACGGGAGCTGATCTCCGGCCGCCGCCAGTTCATCGATGATGTCCGTATTCCCGGCATGCTCACGGCCAGGGTACTGAGAAGCCCTTATCCCCATGCCAATATCGTGGACATCCACGTAGAAAAGGCAAAGGCCCTTGCGGGAGTTAAAGCGGTACTGACTTATAAGGACGCCCCTGACTGGAAATGCGGACTGCCGCAGCACAGGAGAGTGCTGGACCGCAGGGTGCGTTTCACTGGGGACAGTGTGGCGTTGGTGGCTGCAGAAACCCTGGAGGCCGCTGACGAGGCATGCAAGCTCATAGAAGTGGAATATGAGGAGCTTCCCTTTGTATTGGACTGCGAGGAGGCGATCAAACCGGAGGCACCCCAGCTCTATGAGGAATTTCCGGGAAATGTCCTTCCAAAAGTCACACCATTTTCAGAGGAGCCCTTTAATCAGATCCATGTGGGGGATGTTGAGAAGGCCTTTGAAGAAGCAGCCTATGTGGCGGAGGGATATTACTGCTATGACAAGCTGCCACACCCCCTTCCGCCTGAATCACCTGGTGTGATCGCGCAGTGGACCAGTCCCATCGCGGTAACCCTTTATTATAACGGCGGCGCACCCCATCTTCAGAAGTTTAACACGGAAGCATCCATTCCGGGGGTGGCGGTGCGGGTGATCGCATGCCATTCCGGCGGTTCCTACGGCAGCAAGCAGCTGATCCCCCATCTGGCCCTTCAGGCCATTGCCCTTGCACGTGAGACGGGCAGGGCTGTAAAGCTGATGATGGACCGTACGGACCATATGCTGTCCTATGAACTGCGCCAGGGAAGCCGTATCCGCGGCAAGGTGGGGATCACAGAGGATGGTATCATAAGTGCCATACAGGGCATGTGGTATATTGATTCAGGCATGTCCTCCACCTATGCCCAGGCAATGACCGCGGTAGGGCTGGGGGAAGCCCAGGCATTCTGCGGAAAATGCAAAAACTGGGATCTGGATACCATGCTGATCGCGACCAACCACAGTTCCCAGGCCCCCATCCGCGGTTTTGGCGGCCAGGAGTTAAAGGGCGCTTTGATCCCGCTTGTATGTACCGCCATCCGGGCAGCCCATATGGACCCCTATGAGGTGTTTAAGAAAAACTTTGTAAAGGCAGGGGATTCCTACATATGGCGTGATTACAAGTGGTGGGAGGTGCGTTCCGTGGACTTTACCGCCGCGTTTGAGGAGTCAGCTGCCAAATTTGGATGGAAGGATAAATGGAAGGGATGGGAGGTTCCCACCTGGGTCAGTGAAGACGGAAAGCGTGCCATCGGCGTGGGCGTAGGGGTGCACGGCAATGCGGATATCGGGGAAGACCCTACGGAGGGATTTGTAAAGCTCCATCCCTTTGGAAGCGTGACCGTGGAAATGTGTATCGGAGAAACAGGAGGCGCCCAGCGCCATGCCATCCAGAAAATGGTTGCCGAAGTCATGAAGGTTCCCTTTGACGGTGTCCAGCTGGTGAATTCCGATACCCACGGCACAGGATATGATGCGGGAATGATCGGTTCAAGGGGAACTATTACCATGGGAACCTGTGCGGTCAGAGCTGCCAATGATGCCAGAAAGAAGCTGCTTAAGATGGCGGCGGAGAAACTGCACATGGGTGTGGATGACCTGGATACGGAGGATTTTCTGGTATTCCCCAAGGCTGATCCGCAGATGCGCCTGCCATGGATCGCTATTACAGGAACACCTGAGATGACCATCACCGGCATGGGACTTTACCAGCAGAACTTTGACAAACCCAACTTTGCCCTGTACTTTGCGGAGGTGGAGGTGAACCTGGAGACAGGGGAGGCAAAGCTGCTCCGTGCCCTGGAGGGTACGGATGTGGGACAGATCATTGACCCGGTGAATGTGCGGATGCAGGCTGAGGGATCCTTTGGCGCAGCGGGCGCGGATACAGCCCTGTTTGAGGAAATGGTCATGGACAAAAAGCTGGGCCGGTTTGTCAGCGGCAATATGATTGACTATAAATGGCGTACCTTTAATGAATTTCCGCCTTTTGACACGGTGATCCTGGAGGGACAGTTTGACACGGAATCCTTCCACGCATTGGGATTTGGTGAGATCAGCGGTTCACCCGCGCCCTCTGCCATCCTGATGGCAGTTTCCAATGCCATTGGAACGGAAGTAAAGGAATATCCCACCACGCCCACCGTTGTGTTAAAAGCCATGGGAAAGATCAAATAGAGAGGGAGGTATACCATGAAACAGTTTGAGCATGTAACTGTATCCAGCTTTGAGGAAGGGGCGAGGATCTTAAAGGAGGGCAAGGGAAAGCGTCAGGCCATGGCCGGGGGCTCGGATCTGCTTGGTATCTATAAGGACGGGATCCTGAAAACACACCCTGAGACAGTGGTGAATCTGAAGCAGATACCGGAATTTGACACACTTGAGGAAACGGACGGCTGGCTGGACATCGGGGCCGGATGCAAACTGAACAGGATAGCCGGGGACCAGGCAGTGAAGGATCTGTGCCCTGCACTGGCAGAGGCCGCCTATTCGGTTGCTTCCCCGCTGATCCGTTCCATCGGCACCGTGGGAGGAAATATATGCCAGGACGTGCGATGCTGGTACTACAGATACCCGGATACCATGGGAGGAGCGCTGGACTGCAAGCGAAAAGGGGGCAAAACCTGCTATGCTATCAATGGGGAGAACCGCTATCATTCCGTGTTTGGGGGAATGGCCTGTCATGGTTCCCCATGTGCCGGATCCTGTCCGGCGGGTACCGATGTGCCGGCTTATATGGCAAGACTGAGAAACGGGGACTGGGATGGGGCTGCCAGGATCATTATGGAGTATAACCCCATGCCCATGATGACCTCCCGTATCTGTCCCCATCCTTGCCAGGACGACTGCAACCAGTGTACATACGGCGACAGTGTGAACATCCATGGGGTGGAGCGGTCCCTGGGAGATTATATCCTGGAACACGCCGACATCTACTATGCAGCCCCGGAACATGGGACAGGAAAGACGGTCTCCATTGTGGGCGCAGGGCCGGGCGGATTGTCTGCAGCCTATTATCTGCGCAGGTCCGGCCACCAGGTGGTGGTATATGACCGCATGGAGAAGGCAGGAGGTGTGCTCCAGTACGGCATTCCCCACTACCGCCTGCCAAAGCATATAGTGGATGCATATGTGAAAGCGCTGGAACATATGGGAGTAGAGTTCAGGCTTGGCGTCCACGTGGGAAAGGATATCACCTTAGAGGAGATCAGGAAAAACTCCCACAGGGTGTACGTGGGGACCGGCGCCTGGAAACAGCCTGTGCTGGGTCTGGAGGGAGAGAACCTGACCCAGTTTGGCCTGAACTTCCTGGTGGAAGTCAACACATATCTGGAAAAGGCCATTGGAAGCCAGGTACTTGTATGCGGGGGCGGAAACGTGGCAATGGATGTGGCCCTTACCGCAGCCAGACTGGGAGCTAAGCATGTGAAGCTGGTCTGCCTGGAGCAGGAACATGAGATGCCTGCCACGCCGGAGGAGGTTGCAAGGGCAAAGGAAGAGGGGGTGGAGATCTATTATGGCTGGGGCCTGGGAAAAGTGGTCACGGACAAAGACAAAAAGGTCACCGGCCTGGCAGCTAAAAAATGCCTGTCTGTTTTCAACGGGGAACACCGCTTTGCCCCTGTATATGAGGAGACGGAGCAGACATTCATCGAGGCAGATACCATCATATTGGCAACCGGCCAGAGGGTGGACCTGGATTTCCTGGGAGAGCGGTTTGGGGAACAGCTTAAATCCGCCCGAGGGCTGATCGAGGCCGACCTGGAATCCTTCCGGACAAAAGAGGAGGGAATCTATGCAGGCGGAGATGCTGTTACCGGACCTGACATTGCCATCCGCGCCATCCTTGCGGGGCGTGTGGCAGCTGCGGGGATGGACCGGGAGCTGGGAGAAAAGGGAAGGATGATGCCAGGAGGGGATCCTGTTTCGGATGCCGGTTCGCCCCAGGCGGATCCATGGCTGCACTTTGACCCCAAAGCAGTGGAAGAGGAGGCGGCCCATAAGCTGGCGGAGGTTTCCCCGGAGGAGAGAACGCTGACAGGGGAGGACACGGCTTCCTTTGACCGGGAAACGGCCCAGGCCGAGGCGGGGCGCTGTATGAACTGCGGCTGTTATGCGGTGAGTCCATCGGATATAAGCCCGGTGCTTGTGATGGCAGGAGCAAAGATCATAACAACAGAGCGCACCTTGACGGCACAGGAACTGCTGACAAGGGAACTGACCGTACAGGATATCCTGGAACCGGGGGAACTGGTAAAGGAGATCCGGGTACCAAAGCTTAAGGGTGAGATGCATTATGATAAAAAGCGTGTGAGAAATGCCATTGATTTTGCTATTGTTTCCCTTGCGTCCTGCCTGGAGGTAGGGGATCATGTAATAAGGGATGCCCGGATCGTGTTTGGAGGCGTTGCGCCAATACCGTACCGTATGCCGGAGGTGGAGGAGTTCCTCAGAGGAAAAAGGGTGACGGAAGAGATGGCAGAAGAGGCAGCCGCGCTGGCTGTTCGGGATGCTGTTCCCATGGGGAAGAATGAGTACAAATTATTCATGATAAAGGAGCTGCTGGTAAATGCTGTCTTAAGGGCAGACAACAAACAGTAAAGGGAAAATTCAGTCCGTGATGAAGGGATAAAACTGTCCGTCATCACGGACTCCGGCTTTCCTCATCCTCAGGCTGGTGCTTAGGATGATATCCCTGCCGGTACAATCAAGATTGATCCACAGGGGATAAAAGCCCTCTTTCCATGTAAAAAGATGCAATACCTCATTGAAGGTACAGGTCCTCTGCCTTGGGAGAAAGAGAAGTCTCATCATATCATCTGCAGAGGAGTAGTTTTTGTTTTTCTCCATAACAGGGCACACGGTGAAAAGACGATGCTGGTAATCCTTTATGCCCATGTGGGTGCAGGCATGGATGAAATGCTGTTTGAAATCAATGTTGTCCATTTTGTCCCTCCAGATATGTGCCGGTCAGGAAGATGAGCCGTCCTGAACTGTTACTGTCTGTATTAAAAATACACTATAAGACAAACAAAATCAAGTAAGAAAATGCGGCCGTTTAAGGCCGCACGATCACAGCGCTTCCATGAAGGTCGCAAAGGGGGACCAGTACAAGAGGATGGCGGCATTTCTCATAGTCCTCAACCGCCTGGCGTGCTCCCTGGAAGCGTTCATTGTTATAATCATGGAGAAGGATCATGCCTCCGGGGGACAGACGGGGATAAAAGTACTCCAGCCCGGATAAAAGGGGGGCGTAGAGGTCTGCATCCAGACTGACCAGTGCATAGTTCTCATCCTCCAGACCCTGTGCAGTTCCCGGAAAATACCCTTTACGTATCACTGCGTTTTGGGGAAACGGAAGACGGTTCAGTACGGCTGTTTCACTTGTATCCGAAAATTCACCCTTTCTTGCCCGGGAACATCCAAGGGCTTCCTCCTTCTCAATATCCCGCGGATCAAATCCCTCAAAGGTATCAAACAGATACAGCCTTCTGTCAGGAAACAGCGCGTTCAGTTTCCAGGCGGTATCCCCTTTATAGACCCCCAGCTCCGCTATATGGCCGGGGATTTTCTGGCAGTGAAGACGCTTGGCCATCTGCTTTAAGGTAGCGCTCCTTATGTCAAACTGCTCATAAAGGTCCCGGAGAAGAATAAATTCTCCGTGGAAACCAGAGTGGACCGCCTGGCTCTTTAACTGTCCGGACCGTGCCGGGTCCGTAACGCCCGTGATGATATAGTCAGGTTCCAGGCGCACTGCCTGGTCCACGGAAAGAATGGGAACATCTGCCGGGAATCCCCTTTCCTGTTTCTCTGTTTTGTTTAAATGATAGAGGGACGGATCATTATCTCCAAATCCCACTAATTCCATATATTCCGTATTAAGAAGCCTGGATATCCCCCGTCCAAACTGGCCCGCGCCCAGGATGATGACAGTTTTCATCGTTCCCTCCCATTGGTCTTCCGCCTTTTCAGGCGGTGATTATATTCTCTCTGTATAACATAATACTGGAAACTGTAAAAGAAATCAATGCTACCATTATAGCACTTACATCACCTGTAAATATTTGATATAATGTAGCATATACTACTGGTTGTTAAAAACATGACAGTGTTATAATATTGTTAAAACGAAACGGGGAATTTTGGGGCTGTTGTAGTGAAAATTCACAAAAAGAGAGGGTGGGTTGGGTGAATCAAGTACCGAGTGCTGCTGTGCAGATGCCGCATGCAAACTTTGTCTCGCGTCTGTTGTATCTTCCAAGGGGAATATCCAGGCTGGAAAAGCTGGGACAAAAGAAATCATTTCCCAAGAACCATATGCTAGTCCAGGCGGGAACCAGGACCAACTATTGCTACATTGTAAAAAAGGGCAGGGTGGCTGCCTTTGAAACCACTGTGACGGGGGAGGAGAGGATCTATAATTTCAATGAAAGCAATTCCCTTGTTCTGGAAGGAAACCTTCTCTTTGACCAGGAATCCCCTGTGAATTTTAAGACGGTCCAACCGTCAGAATTAGTCTGTATCACCAAGGAGATGCTGCTGGAGGGGATTGCCGGCGATCCGCAGCTGGCCATGGATATCATGGAATCCCTTTCCACCAAGTTCCTGTCCGCAATGGAGCAGGTACGGCATACGAATTTTCACAATGCCGGGTGGAAAATCTGCGATCTCCTTCTTATTTTTGCGGAGCACTACGGCGTGCCCTATGACGGGAAGATCCTGATCAAGGAAAAGATAAGCCAGCAGCTGCTCTCCAACCTGCTGGGAATAAACCGCGTTACGGCGGTGAGGGCCATCAAGGAGCTGAAAGAGATGGCGCTGATCGAACAGATCAATGGATTTTATTGTATCAGGAGCCTGGAGCAGCTGAAGCGGCACCAGGAGCGGATCTGCCAGTGATTGTGATTCTCCTCTAAAAAGCCCGCACAATACCGGAAACTAAGGGAACCTGATTCTGGTTCTTGATTTTCTTCCAAGTTCTGTTTTATAGTATTAAGAACCTGGAGTGTCTGGTTGAACAGATTGAAAAGGGCCGCCCTCCTCTGCGGGAAACCATGAAAGGTGAACTGGTGGAGCGGAAATCCGTCCGCGGGCTGGAAGAGACTTAGTCATTGCAGCCTGCGGCGCCCCTGATCCGGCAAACTGCGCGCCCTTCCTTGGAATCCAGGGTCAGGGTGGCGCGGGATCCGCTGACATCATACAGCTTTACAATGTCTGCCAGTTCCTCCTCCTGGGGCCACAGCTCCTTCAGAATCTCAGGACATCTGGCCAGCAGGCCGGGCTGGTAAAGGCGGGTCTTACTGTTGTCGTTGATAGCGCCGTAATAAACGTCTGCCTCCACCATGTCCTGGAACATGTGGCTTCCGTAGGACAGGTCGGGATGATAGCCGGCTTTGTCATAAGCCACCTCGCAGATGGCATTGAACTGGCTGATCTCTGAATAGACCACCGGAACTCCAAGTTCAGGGGAGGAGGTTCCGATCCGTCCCGGAACAAGAAGCATCAGCTTCTTGTCCGTATCCTCAAAATGCTGGTTGATCCGGCTGATGAGCCGGGCCACGTCCGGCTTTTTTGCATATGGGTATTCATAGTATTTCTGGGGATCCACCCACACGATATAATCCATGGTTTCTTCCTTGGAGCGCCGCATGGAGGTCCTGCGCACATCAAATAAAAGCTGATGGTCCACACCCTCAGGTATATGGACCTGTTCCGAAAGGGCAGCCTGCAGGGGGCGGCACTGCAGCAGATTCAGGCGCCATATCCCTTCCTCCGGGCTGGTAATGGCAAATTCCACATCCACCGGCCGTTCATAAGCTGTTTCCAGCATTTTCATCAGATCGCGCATCATATGTATAAAGTCTAAGTTGTCCACCAGTCCCTGACAGTCCGCAAAATATACCTTTCGGTAAATATGCCGCTGGGCCAGCATGTCCTCCGCCTCCGTATCATGGCTTAGGACCATTTTTCCCTGCCATTTTGGAAGCAGTTCTATGATCTGCTCCAAGGGTTTGGTACAGAGCTGTCCGGCGGTAAAGTCCAGCACATCCACCTGGCGCTGCGAGAACTTATGCCTCTCAGCCATGGTGGTGCGCAGATTGGCCTGGGCGCGGTCCAGGCATATAAGCCGTGGGTAATCCCCCGGAGTCCGTTCCACCGCCCTGGTCCCAAGCCCCATGACCATGCGGAGCATACCGGCCTCCGGGTTCAGCTGTTCCATCCATTTATAGGGATTGTAGGAACAACCCATGCCTGCAGCCACCGGCAGATAGAAATCACCGTACGCCTGTCCGGCCACGGGCTGGATCAGCAGGGCCATCTGTTCATCCACATCCAGTAAATGGCGTTTCCTGCGGTATTCAATGGCCTGCTCGTTCATTACGCTGGCATATACCCTGCGCACCGCGCATTCCAGTTCCTCCAGCCGATCTTCCTTTGTACCCTGGTTCATGCAGAAAACGGATTCATATTTTCCTGAAAAGGCATTTCCGTATCCATCCTCCATGATGCTGCTGGAGCGCACAATGATGGGGGTGGACCCATAGTGGTCCAGCATTTCTCCCAGCTCTTTAAGTATATCATCCGGAAGGCGGCCGTTTTGCAGCCTGTTTGTCAGCTCGTCCGTTTCCTTAAAATCATCTTTTTCCAGTCTGTGCCGCGCTTTTAACTCAGAGCAGCGGTTCAGGACCAGATACCTGTAAAATACATCCGTACCGATAAAAAAAGAATCGTGAGGTTCCACGTAGGCCGCGTAATCCGCCATCATAAGTTCGATCAGCTTTCTGGCCACAAGAAGTCCGCAGGCTTTGCCGCCAATGACGCCTCCGCCTATTTTCCGGTCCCACACATGTCTGAAATCATCATCTGTAAAATGTTTCAGGATCAGCTGCTCCATGTGGCTTTCCGTTGTCATGATCTGGTTGCAGATGCATTTGCGTTCTTCTCTTGTTAAATTTTCTTTTATTAAGATCTGTGGATAGTCTGCCATTTGCCATCCTCCTGATAAGGTAGTGTTTGTCTTACTATTATAACAGAAAAAAGGCCGGATGGAAGAAAATTGATCATTTCTATTGACATATATCCTGTATGGATCTACAATTTAGTATACAAATGTATACTAAATTGTAAGTAAAGCAATAAAAGGTACGGATAAAGGAGATCTGCATATGGATAAGATCAATCTATCGGACGGGGAATGGAAACTGATGAACCTGCTGTGGCAGAACCCGCCCAAGACCATTACCCAGCTGACAAAGGAGCTGGAGGAACTGACCGGATGGAAACGTAATGTGATCATTACCATGCTGAAACGTTTGGAGGCCAAGGGCGCCATCCGCCACCGGGAAGGAGAGCGGGCCAAGCTGTTCTACCCGGCGGTGGACAGGGAAGGGACTGTCCTGGAGGAGACGCGGGGATTTCTGAACCGGGTATTTCAGGGCAGCTTCAGCCTGATGGTTAATGCCATGGTAGATTCCAGGGAACTGTCCGATCAGGATATAGAGGAGCTGAAGGAAATCCTGGAAAAGGCAGAGGAGGAGAGGCATGATTGAGACACTTATTACCTCCTCGGCTCTTATTGCGGGAATCTGCCTGCTGCGCCTTTTCCTGAAAGGGAGGATCAGTCCCGGAATACAGTATGGAATTTGGGCTACAGTGGCACTGCGCCTTATGATCCCTTGGTTTTCTCCTTTGTATTCCTGGTTTAGGACCATTGAAAGTCCATTCAGTGTGATGAATGCGGCGGATAACCTGCGTGAGATGGCATCTGTCCGGCCGGTAGCGGAACCTCTTTTAGATAATCTGGGCACAGGGCAGGTGATTCCCTATGCTGTCCCGGCAGCCGTGGCTGGGAGGGCCGCGGGCCATGACTGGAATCTGATCATTCTCACGCTGTGGATATTGGGAGGAATCCTGCTGTTTGCCCGCATGATGTGGACCAACCTGCATTTTTCATGGAGCCTCTATATGCGGAGGGAGCGGTATCTGGGGGATACATATGGGATCACAAAGCTTCCCGTTTACTGCGTTCAAGGTCTCAGTACCCCATGCTTTATGGCGTTTCTCTGTGACCGGGCCATCTATATCCCTTGGGACATGGCAGAGGATGAGGGGAGGCTGCGCCATATTTTGATCCATGAAGACTGCCATGCCAGCCACCATGACCATATATGGAGTATGCTGCGGTGTATCCTGCTGTGCTATTACTGGATCGATCCGCTGGTCTGGGCAGCGGCTTTTTTATCCAAGAGGGACAGTGAACTGGCCTGCGATGCGGCTGCGGTACGCCGGCTGGGGGAGGGAGAGAGAATCGCCTATGGCAGGACCCTGATCAGCCTGATGGAAAAGAGGCGGCATAGGGCAGGGGTCCTGAATGTTTCCCCGGACATGTGGAATGGGAAAAGGGCTGTGAAAGAACGGATCGCCATACTGGCAAAACACCCGGTGACCACCAGGGTGATAGCCTGCATCCTGGTCCTGATCCTGACGGTTCTGGTGGTCTGCACCTATACGGGAAAACAATCCCAGTCTGACATCACTGCACGCACCGAGGCGTGGGCCAATGCTTTTTGCGGCAGGGAGGGGAACACCCTTAAGGACATGTTTGATCCGCAAGATCCTGACGGGTTTTATAAAATGGACCAGGTCCAGTCACAGCCGGGGGATCCGGCGATCGGTTTTGGCTGGTCCAGTCCATGGCCCATGGATCAGTTGTACGAAACAGAGACAGAAGGCAGCCGGTCGGAAATTACCTATTATGCCATGACGTCAGATCCCCACCGGTGGGTTTGGAAAGAGCACCTTACCTGGAAACAGGAAGATGGGATCTGGTATGTGGAGCAGGAGACATTGAAGGAATATGACAGTATTCTATCTGCCCGGGAGTTTTATGAGGCGTATGGACGGGGAATCGCAGGAACCCCTATGGATTACCGGAAAGACGGAATGGCAGAAATCCTGAATAAACATGCCGCCTCGGACCCGGTGTTGGGGGATCTGAGATATCCCGACCTGGCAATGGAGTATCTGCTGAATCTCCACGGCGGAAAGGGTACGGTAGTGGAGAACTTGGACACGGCGGCGGAGGACACGGGGACGGCGGCGGAGGACATGGGGACGGCGGCGGAGAGCAAAAGTAAGGTGGTGGTTTATACATTTCCGGACAAGAGCAGGGCGGCTGTCACCATGATACAGCCCTTTGGAGGGGAAGGAATCTGGATACCGGAGGAGCTTACGGAGATTCCGGAATCAGCCTTGGATAAAAGAGAGGATGGGGAGAGCAGTCCAAAAGAAAAGGCGGAACGGGCGGAGCGAACGCCAGAGGGGGCGTTGGATGGGACGTTAAAGGGAACGGAAGATGGGACGGATCGGATTTCAATGGATGACGTCCTTAGGCTGGCCGGTGTGACGGATGCCGCGTCACTTGCAGAACGGACGAAGAACTTTCCGGAACCGGACAGGGTGGATGGAGACGAGGATGAAAATTCCCTTAACCGGGTGGAACATTATCCGTTTGTCCATTTGGATGAACCGTATGAGATCCAGGTATCCTATGAGACCAGGTCAGGCGATCTGGATTACATCAGCCTGCAGCGTCTGACCACAGGGGAATGGCTGAATCTGTACCAGACTCCGGAAGCTGTTAAAAAGTATGGAATAAAGCTGGCGGACAGAGGGGAGATAGAGGTTTTTTTTGCCACTCACAGGAAGATGTCTGATTACCTGACCTACCGCCTGCCCGGTGAACTTTCAGATGGAGATTATATGAAAGCCCTGGGAAACAGCAGCGGAGGAAATCTGTTCCTTACCTCAGATCAGGCCGCCCAAAGACGGCTGGAGGATTTGAACAGATATGTGGATACCTCTGCAGTCCCTCAGGAATGGAGATCAGCCGGAGCGGTACAGCGGTTTACGGGAGACTGGCTTTACCGGAGATTTGAACAGGGGGAACTGATGGAGATCGGGTATCCGTGGAACCATTCCATGTTTATCAGCGAACCGGTATCCGTCATTGACTGCGAGGTCCCTGCCCTGCTCATACTTGTAAGCCATGATATGTACACATCTGCATCCCTCACAGATGCAGAGGCTGAGCACGGCCCCATACCAGAGGAGGATAGGACTTCCCGCATGTGGTATATATTTTTTGCAGAATCGGACAGTGATGAGATGTATGCCATCTCACTGAACGGGGATCTGTATCATGAATCGGATCTGCTTAAGATCGCGCGGACCGTTCACTTTACAGAGAATGCCTGGACAAAGAAGTGAGGCAGGATACACGGTCCTTTTGAAAGAAACGTTTGGTCTCATCCGTTACCACACCGCTCAGTGCAAACAGCGCGATCATATTGGGCAGGGCCATAAGGCCGTTGAATATATCAGCAATGGTCCACACGGCCTTTACTGTCATGTATGGCCCGATGAAAACAGCAAAGATATACAGCCAGCGGTATGCCTTGACCACCTTCATGTTGCCGCCGGTGAGGTATTCCAGGCACCGCTCGGAATAATAATCCCAGCCGAGGATGGTGGTAAAGGCAAAGAACACCAGGCAGAGCATTAACAGGAATGAGGAGACAATGGCCGGAAGAGGAAGGCCGCTGTTAAATGCATAGTTTGTGATGGCCACTCCGGTCAGACCCTCCACCTGCCATGCACCGGTGAGCACGATGGATAGGCCTGTCATGGTGCAGATCACAATGGTATCAATAAAAGTGCCTGTCATGGAAACCAGGCCCTGGCGCACCGGCTCCTTTGTCTGGGCAGCTGCAGCGGCAATGGGAGCAGAGCCAAGTCCGGCTTCATTGGAGAAAATGCCTCTGGCAATCCCTTTTTGCATGGAAATGATCATGGTGCCCACAATACCGCCCGTGACGGCAGATGGGTTAAATGCGCCTGTTACAATGGTCACAGCTGCCTGAGGGATAGCGGACAGGTTGCACAGCAAAAGGGCAACTGAGAGAAGGATATAGACCACGGCCATAAAAGGAACGATCACCTGGGATACATTGGCAATGCGCTTGATTCCCCCAATGAGGACCAACGCCACGCACACGCTGAGGATCAGGGACGCGATGACCACGGTCCAGGAATAGGTTCCGATCCCTGGAATGGTCACGGTCCAGGACTGATTGGGATCAAAAAAATGATTCACTGCTGAGGAGATTCCATTGACCTGGGAAAATGTCCCGATTCCAAACAGACCCACACAGACGCCAAAAAATGCAAAGATCCTGGCCAGCCACTTCCAGTTTGCGCCCATTCCACGTTCAATATAATAAAACGGCCCGCCCAGCACATGGCTGCTGTCATCCACCACCCGGTACTTGACCGCTAGCAGCCCTTCCGCGTATTTGGTGGCCATTCCAAGAAATGCCGCCAACTCCATCCAGAACAGGGCGCCCGGCCCGCCGGCGGCAATGGCAGTGGCCACGCCCACAATATTGCCTGTTCCAATGGTGGCTGAGAGGGCGGTACAGAGGGCTCCGAAGGAGGTCACCTCCCCTTCGCCGTTTTCTTCATTTTTAACCATCCATTGAAGCGCCAGTGGGAGCCTGCGGATCTGAAGAAGGCCAAGCCTTGCTGTAAGCAGGATGCCCCCGGCCAATATGAGGACCATAAGGGGAACGCCCCATACCAGATCATCGATTTGTTCAAGTACCTGATTGATTGTCTGCCACATGTTTTAATTCCTCTTTTCTGCATTGATTGTTCAACATTAAAAACAGCAAAAAAATGAGACTGCCTCCAGTCTTCTGGAATCAATCTCACGTAACGGAATCAGGGAATAGGGACCCATGGAGGTCCTGAATGCGTACTGTATCATTCAAATCTTTCTCTGTCCTTTTGCCTGAGAGATTGGTGCGCTCTGCGCACTTTGCACCTTCGGCCCCCGCACTGAAGCGGGTTTCTCCAGAGTTACATCCGTCCATAGTCTTTTTCCGCCGGTGCGGAAGCCTGAGAGTGTTACTCCTTCGGCAAGCCATTGCTTTTTCCTACGAACATCATCTGTTGTTTTTTGTTGACGGTATCAAAAGTATCATATGATAGGCCGGTTGTCAATAGGATTTTCCGTTTGGTTTTCTGACCGCGGACACATGTTCGTAAACCAGATTGAACACCATGCCGGCCGCAACCACAATGCCCCCCACAAAGGAGGTGCCGGGGTAGGTATTTTTTGAACACAGATCCAGAAGGATTCCTGTAAAAAGCTGTCCTACAAAGGTCAGAAGCGTAAGACGGAAGGCAGATACCCTGGGAACCGTGATATTGCAGAGCAACACCGTGGAAACACCCAGGATCCCTCCGCAGTATATCCATGCCTGAGTTGAAGAAACAGACGGACAGGAGAGATCGGCAAATGCTGCAGGATCCCGCATGATGACCAGGGCGGCGACCACGATCGTAATGGGAAGGCCCACCAGGTGGTTTACAAGGGAACCCTGAAGATCGCCTGTATGCCGGGCCAGGCATGCATTTACGGTACGTGAAAGTACCACTGAAACACCTGCCGCCAGGGAAAAAAGAGCGGCGCAGGCAGCGGAACCCACGGTACGGTCCATCATGATAAAGATGCCAAATAGAGAAAAGCCAAGGCCGATAAAGGATTCCCTCTTAAAGGGATGCTGCTCCATGCCAAACAGACCCAGGCAGTCAGTGGCCAGGGACGCTGCGGTCTGGCCTAACAGTCCCAGTGCAACAATGCTGGTCATGCTGATCTTTCCGAAGGCAAAATTATTAAAAACAGTGGTCAGGACGCCGATTGCGCCGCCCAGATAGATCCACAGGGGCTGATGCTGCCTGGGCGGAATCCGTTTTCCCTGTGCGGCGCACAGCACAAATGCAAATACCACCCCCACTATATGGATGATAACAGCAGCCACAAAAATCCCGTAGTATTCTGATAGACCTCCGTTGATAAATACCATTACGGCAATGACCACCCCGGTTAAAAAAGACAATGCGTGATACATTTTCCCACCTCCCTGCCTATATTGTACTGTGAGATATTGACAGCTGCATAGGACATATGTCATACTAGTCAAAACCTGTATCATGTATAATGAAAGGGGAAAATGATGCAAAGAAAGCCTTTATCGGACCAACATTGTGTGAAACTGGCCGAATATGGATTACAGGCCATTCCGTTGGATTCCTGCGTATGCCTTAAGTTTCACGCAGGGGAAACTATTTTGCAGGAGGGAATGCCCATCACATACCTGTTTGTGGTGGTATCGGGCAGCGCAAAGGTCTGCTCCACTGCCAGGAACGGCAAAAACCTTGTGCTTTGTTATTATATTTGCGAAGGTCTGATGGGAGATCTGGAACTGATGACAGATACCTATATTGCCACCACCAGCATTGTGGCTGTGACGGATTTTGAATGCATTGCCATACCTTTTCAGCGCAATGCCCTTTACCTTAAATCCAATGTCCGGTTCCTAAACAGGCTTGGGAGTGAACTTGCACTGAAGTTGATACGCAGTTCACAAAACTTTGTGTCCGCTTCCCTGTATTCGGGGGAAGAGCGTCTCTGTGCGTACATCCTTCAAACTTCCCACAATGGGATCTTCAGCGATATCCTTACCGATACAGCCTGTTCCGTGGGGATGAGTTACCGCCATATGTTCCGTCTTTTGAACCGTCTTTGTGAAGACGGGGTGCTGGAAAAGCGGGAAAACGGATACAGGATCCTGGACAGGGAGTCATTGGCTGAAAAGGCAACGGAATTTTTATAAATGAAACGAAAAGACAGGATAAAGGCAGGAAAAAGCAGGATCCTGTCTTTTTTGTTGGAGAAAAACAGGCGGCCGATCAATTTTTTGAACATGCCTTAAGGCGGATGGGGGAAAGAAAAAGAAAAAAGTCAAGCCAGTCACACTTTTGTCCGAATTTAATATATTATACTATACCAAATCGGTATTAGAAAATATAGTAATGCTAATTTAGTGGAGGTTCATTATGAGCGATACAAATTATAATAATTGTGAGAGTGAAAATAGAGAGTCCTGTTATGAGTGCAAATGCTGCTGCGAGTGCGACAGGCCCCAATATCTTCCTCCTAACAGGACCCTGTTAAAGTGCGGCTGTCCTGGTGCTGTTACCCTTCCTCTGGCTACCATAGCAGGAACCAACTTTACAGTGGCTTCTGTGAACGTGGATACAAGAGGATTCCGCAAACCATGCATCAAATTTGAGTTTGCAAGCAATATCGTAACCACTGCAGGCGTACTGACCCTTAACCTGCAGATCTTCAAACAGTGCAAGAACCAGCTGGTTCCTATTCCGGTAGGTCCCGTATGGACGTTCTCACGTCTGGTAGCTGTTACTGAGAGCAATGCCTTTACGTTCTTTGTTTGCGACTGTGATATCTGTGAGGAAGAATGCTGTAACTACAGCGTGGTTGCAACTGTTGCAGGCGTGGCAACTGTTGGTGTTACTTCCATCAACAATGCAACTCTCTCTGCAATTGTAGTTGACAACGGGTGCGGCTGTAAATAAATTGATTCCATGAACAATGAGGAGCGGCTATGTATAACAGTAATTTCAGACGCTGTGGGTTTGGGTGCTTTGGAACAGGCAGGTGCAGACCCCAATCGAATTATCCCATGAAGAACCGTGTTGAGTCACGCCCAGGGCGTGATGTCAATGGCAGTGTGTGTTCCGGCAATGGACATGAGAACAGCAAAAGGTTACTGTTAAAGAGCTCCTCATTTGGGGGACTGGTTTTGCCCGAAGGCATGGCGGGGGAGGCCACGTATCATGTGGCTTCCCTGAATCTGGATACATCCGGCTGTAAGGATTTTCTGGTGCTTTTAAATTTTTCATGCAATATAACAGCCAATGTATCCGGTTTTCATTTAAGGTTTCAAATGTTTAAGCAGGAGAAATGCCAGCCGTTTCCTGTTCCCGTCAGCTCCGGCGTACTGTATACCAGGGCAGTGGCCAACACAGGATCCGATTCATTCACATTGTCGGCATGTGACCGTGATTCAATGAAAAGTCCATGCTGCAGCTACAGTGTGCAGGTGGAGGTGGCAGGTATAAGATCCGGCGGAACAGGGCTGATTGCAAACCCGGTCCTGATTGCTACCATCATGGAAAATAATTAATCTATCTGATAGGAGGAACTCCCTATGGAGGCACAAAAAATAAAAGAATATAACGTTTCCCGTATGTCGATTGAGAAAAATGTTATAAGCTGGGAAGGCCATGCGGTACGGCTTCCGGGAGTTGTCCGCATATGGGTGGGTGATAGTCCTAGAAGAACATTTCCAATCAGTATGGTACTTATCCTTCTTATGATCGCGCTGTCCGGACCGGGGATCGTGAACAAGGCTGTCATGCTGGCGGTCCTGGGCATATACATGGGCATTCATCTTAGATCCGGGAAAAAAACGGATACGCAAACAGGCGGAAAGGATCATGTATATCTGGAACTCTGCAGTGGGATGGTCTGTTCATTTGAGTCGGGAAGCGAATCCTTTGCCATGGAGTTTTATGAGGTGTTAAAGCATCATATGGAAGGGGATGCAGGTATGGCCCACTGTGAGATTGTTTTTGAAAACGGCGGTGAGATCATTAACCAGACAAAACAGGAAGAACCTGAAAAAGCATCCAGCGTCCTGGAATTGAATGTATCTGGGGGACTGAATGGCCAGATCGTGCAGGAATTGAAAAGGCTGTACGGCAGCTATACAAAGAAAACAGATACCAACAGCGAAGTGCTGTTGCTTATAAACGAAGCAGCCAGCCTGATGGAGAAAAATGACAGGGTTGGGTTAAAGTCTGTTTTTGAGAAGTTCATTACACTGGGCTTGATCAATGACTGTAATGAGCTGGGATTGGATTCCCTTCTTCAGGAAATAAGAGCCACCATTTATTAGGATATTAGTTATCATACATTTACAGCCTCTGCAGCCATCAGGATTTACCATGGCGGCGGAGGTTCTTTGCTGTGGGAGGCAGAAGGGGCATTGCACCTTAGCGGCCTGTCCGTCATATAGTAATATAGAGCTGACAAGCATCCCCACTTATTTTGAAAATATCCCCCGGATTGCAGGTATGCAGACAAAATACGGCGGATAGTAAGGCTGGATCTTATGAGCCATAAAGAGAGGTCAGCTATGCAGGATAGGCTTTCTAAAAGCGAAAATCTATGAATAAGGAGCAATCAATATGAATGAATTAAACAGACCAGGATACGAAGGTAATGTTCCATTCAGCAGAAACCGATGCAGCAAATCTGCGGCAGATATGTGCAGCACATGCGGCTGCGGCGGCTGTAACTGCTGCTGCGGCCGTGGAGCAACCGGGCCGACCGGGGCAACAGGAGCAACCGGGCGGACTGGGGCAACAGGGGCGACTGGAGCAACCGGGCGGACTGGGGCAACTGGGCCAACCGGGCTAACCGGGGCAACAGGAGCAACCGGCCCTGCTGGTCCCACAGGGCCTACTGGAATAACCGGGCCAACAGGAGCAACCGGCCCCACCGGAGCTACGGGAACCACTGGAGCAGCCGGTCCTATTGGACCTACTGGAATGACAGGCCCCACGGGAGCAACTGGCCCCACGGGAGCGAATGGAGTGACTGGGGCAACCGGAGCCACGGGAGCAACTGGTCCCACGGGAGCAGATGGAGGAATAGGCCCCACCGGTCCTACAGGAGCGGATGGAGTAACGGGTCCTACAGGGGCAACCGGAGCCACGGGCATAAATGGAGCTACTGGTCCAACAGGACCTACGGGAGCCACCGGAGCTACCGGGGTACCGGGAATCATAGGCCCTACCGGTCCCACGGGAGCGGATGGAGCAACCGGCCCTACGGGAGCAGCTGGGGCTACGGGAGCGAATGGAGCAACCGGTCCAACGGGATCAACTGGAGCAACAGGGGTTACGGGAGCCACAGGAGCGATAGGCGCTACCGGTCCCACGGGAGCGGATGGAGCAACCGGCCCCACCGGAGCGATTGGAGCTACGGGAGCATCAGGCGCTACGGGCCCCACCGGTCCAACTGGCGCTACGGGTTCCACTGGATCAACCGGAAGCATAGGTCCCACCGGCCCCACGGGAGTAAGTGGGGCTACAGGTCCCACGGGGGCAACCGGAGCAACAGGAGCGGACGGAGCCACCGGTTCTACGGGAGCCACCGGAGTTATAGGCCCCACGGGAGCAACCGGGGCCATAGGCCCCACCGGCCCCACGGGCGCTGATGGAGCCACCGGTTCTACAGGCGCCACAGGTCCCACGGGAGCAAATGGAGCGGACGGAGCCACCGGAGCAACGGGCGCTATAGGGCCTACCGGAGCAGCGGGAGCAACCGGCCCCACGGGAGCAACCGGCCCCACAGGCCTTACCGGAGCAGCGGGAGCGACCGGTCCTACCGGAGCCACCGGAGTGGCAGGAGCGACCGGCCCCACCGGAGTCACCGGCCCTACAGGACCTACCGGAGCAGCGGGAGCGACCGGCCCTACCGGAGCCACCGGAGTCACTGGAGTGGCAGGAGCGACCGGCCCTACTGGACCTACTGGAGCCACCGGCCCTATCGGGGCCACCGGAGTCACTGGAGCAGCAGGAGCGACCGGCCCTACCGGAGCCACCGGAGTCACAGGAGCGACCGGCCCCACCGGAGTCACCGGCCCTACCGGGGCCACCGGAGTCACTGGAGCGACCGGCCCCACCGGAGCCACTGGAGTGGCAGGAGCGACCGGCCCTACCGGACCCACAGGTATTGCAGGCAGTTCTGCAATCATCCCATTCAGTTCAGGCATTCCGCTGTCACTCACAACAATTGCGGGTGGTTTGGTTGGAACGCCGGGCTTTGTGGGCTTTGGATCTTCCGCACCGGGAATCAGTATTGTGGGAGGAGTGATCGACCTTACAAATGCAGCGGGCACATTGACTAACTTTGCATTTTCAATGCCAAGGGATGGTGTGATAACCAGTATGTCCGCATTCTTCAGTACAACAGCGGCTTTAAGCCTTGTTGGAAGTTCAATTACGATTACCGCCCAGTTGTACAGATCCGCCACACCAAATAACAGCTTTGTAGCTGTTCCGGGAGCGGTAGTGACCTTGGCGCCGGCTCTTACAGGCATTCTGGCAATTGGAACATTATCTTCCGGTACAGTAACCGGCCTTTCAGTAACTGTAACAAATCAGACCCGTTTGCTTCTGGTCTTCACAGCCACGGCATCCGGTCTGGCACTGGTGAATACAGTGGCCGGGTATGCAAGTGCAGGTTTGGCTATTTCATAGACCTGTGCAATGAACATTTTAAATAGGTAGTCTGATCATGTGGGAAAATCCAAATTATGGGTTTTCCCATTTTTCCATGGAGGAATTACTGTGGCGGAAGGATTCCTCCCGTGAACCCCTTCTGGAGAAGATCATCCTGTAAAAGGGGTTCCTAACAGAACACACGTGTCCATTAAAAACAGGCTGCCACTTCAGCGGAATGGATCAGCTGGAATGACAGCCCATAGCATCAATAATCCAGGGCGTTAGGATCTTCGCCACAGCAGAGGACTTGTTCCAATGCGTGGAAATCTTGCCTACTTACTGGTGTTGATCTTTTTTTCTGCTAATGCAATGATCTGGTACAATACTCCTGACACAATGCACAGGATCACAATGGAGGTAACCACCATTGTCATGGCAAAGGTCTGTGATCCATAGGTGATGAGATATCCCAGGCCTGCTTTGGCGGATAGGAATTCACC
>Ga0129308_1000269_pt1 | contig 90171 bp, 83 predicted proteins | sample L827metagenome_FD_94440 | JGI IMG/M metagenome (GOLD analysis project Ga0129308, IMG submission 94440) | Ring-tailed lemur group fecal microbial communities from Wisconsin, USA - L827 metagenome | ecosystem: Host-associated > Mammals > Digestive system > Large intestine > Fecal | place: USA...
CGTGATGAAGAAGGTCCGCGACTAATCTTTCCGATCCAACGTCCGCCGGGACTTCTGGCCCCGGCAGGATCCTGCGCCGCCGCTGACCTCTGCACGATCGGAGCCGCCCCTTGTCGGGCGGCTCTTTTTTTATAGCCGCAGGAACAGTTGTCAACTGTCCCTGCGGGGATGCAGTTCTTGCCTGAAAATTATAGATTTTCAGGGCGGCGCCGCCGCAGCAGCGGCCAGGTTTCGGCACCGTCTCCCGATGCCGAACTTCCTTGTTTGCTTTGCGGAAATCCTGCGGACTTTTCTGTGCTGTTTTGGTTCCCTTCGCGGCTGAGCAACCAGAGGGAAGAGGCAGAAAGAAAAAAGGATTTCATAAAACATTGAATTATTACTTTACTATGATAAATAAATAAAGTATAATAACACAAAAGCCGGCGAGGCCGGCGCTGAAAAGCTCAAGATCAGAAAAAAGGATTTGGAGGAAGAAATCATGAAGAAACTGCTTGCTGTGACGTTGGCCGCTCTGATGGCGCTGGTTCTGATGGCCGGCTGCGCTGCGCCTGCGGCCAGCGAAGACACTTCCCTTGATGACGTCAAGGAAAAGGGCTACTTTATCCTGGGCCTTGACGACGCGTTCCCGCCCATGGGTTACCGCGACGACAACGATGAGATCGTCGGCTTTGACATCGACCTGGCCCGTGCTGTGGCGGAAGAGATGGGCGTGGAGCTGAAGATCCAGCCCGTCATCTGGGACAACATCGTGCAGGAGCTCAACAGCGGCAACGTCGACTGCATCTGGAACGGCTGCACCATCACCGACGCCCGCAAGCAGACCATGGATTTCTCCGAGCCCTATATGGACAACAAGCAGGTGGTCGTCGTGCTGGAGGATTCTCCCTATCAGACGCTGGCGGATCTTGTGGGCGTGCAGGCGGGCACGCAGGACGGCTCCGCTTCGGAAGAGGCCCTTGACGCCCATCCGGAATTCCGCGATTCCCTCAAGGGCGTGACCGGCTACCCCACCTTTGACAAGGCGCTTTTGGACCTGGTCAACGGCCGCACTGAGTGCGTCATCATCGACGTGTGCGTTTACGGCCATTACCGCCAGATTCAGCCGGACACCTACCGCGCCCTTGAAGAAGATCTTGGCAGCGAGCAGTTCGGCATCGCCTTTTGCCAGGAGGACGATGCCCTGCGCGAAGGCATCCAGGCGGCCCTCGAGGCGGTCGTCGACAGCGGCAAGGCGGCGGAAATCTCTGAAAAGTGGTTTGGCACGGACGTCATCGCCAAGTAAGCAAAGCGGCCCAAAGACACGCCGGAGTTTTTGAAAACGCGCAGACCGGGAGGCCCTCTGATCGGGAAGGCTTCCCTTTTTTCCCAAATGAGGTGGTCAAAATGAGGGGAGAGTCTGCCGGAGGAGGATATTATGCAGCAACCCCTGCCGATGTTTGACTATATTATCAAGATCCTGCCCGCCCTGCTGGAGGGCACGCTGCTGTCGCTGAAGATTTTTGCGGTGACGCTGGTGTTTTCGCTGATTCTGGGCTGGTTCGTGAGCCTGCTTCGGGTCTCCAAAAACAGGGTCGTGAGTAAGATCGTGGAGATCTACTGCTGGTTTTTCCGCGGAACGCCACTGATGCTTCAGTTGATCTTTGTCTATTACGGCCTGCCCTACGTCAGCAAAAGTCTGGTGTGGGAGCCTTTCACCTGCGCGGTTGTCGCTTTTATCCTCAATTACGTGGCGTATTTTGCGGAGATCTTCCGCGGTGGCATCGAATCCATTGACGCCGGCCAGCTGGAGGCGGCGGATGTGCTGGGGCTCACCCACCGGCAGACCATGCGGCGCATCATCATGCCGCAGGCGGTCAAGCGGGTGCTTCCTTCCATTGGCAACGAAGTGATCACGCTGGTCAAGGATACGGCGCTGGTGTACGTCATTGGCATGCACGAGCTGATGCGGGTGGCGCAGATCGCGGTGACGCGGGACTTCCGCATCGACGCTTTTATTCCCGCCGCCCTCATCTACCTGTTGCTGACCTACGTGTGCACCAAGCTGCAAAAAGTGGTGGAAAATAAATTTGCCTATTATCGCTGACAAAGGGGGCCGAAACGTGGGAAATGTCATTCTTCAGGCGGAAAACATCCATAAAAAGTTTGGCGATCTGGAAGTGCTAAAGGGCATCAGCGTCGAGGTCTCCAAAGGGGACGTGGTGGCGATCCTCGGCCCCTCCGGTTCGGGGAAAAGCACGTTTCTTCGCTGCATCAATTATCTGGAGCGGATCGAAAGGGGCAGGATCGCCGTAGACGGCGACATCATGGTGGATACCGTGAAGGAAAGGGCCGTCTACGCCCCGGAAAAGGAGATACGCCGTATTCGCAGCCGCCTTGGCATGGTGTTTCAGTCCTTCAATCTGTTTCGCCATATGACCGCCCTGCAAAATGTCATGGAGGCTCCCCTCCGGGTCAGGAAGCTCTCTAAAGCCGACGCGCAGGCCAGGGCGAGGGAGCTTCTTGCCAAGGTGGAGCTTTCCGACAAGGCGGATGCCTATCCCTGCGAGCTTTCCGGCGGACAGCAGCAGCGGGTGGCCATCGCCCGGGCGCTGGCCATGGATCCGGAGATCCTATGCTTTGACGAGCCGACCAGCGCGCTCGATCCCCAGCTGACGGGTGAGGTGCTCCGGGTCATGCAGCGGCTGGCGCAGGACGGCATGACCATGCTGGTGGTCACCCATGAGATTGGCTTTGCCCGAAACGTCGCCAATCACGTGATCTTCATGGCGGACGGCGTGATTCTTGAGGAGGGCGCACCGGCGGATGTGCTGGACAATCCCGCCCACCCGCGGAGCAGGGCGTTTCTCGGCATGGCGGGGCAGAAGGAGTAACCGTACCAACAGGCCCGAAGCAGTTCGGGCCTTTTCTCTGTTCCAGGGGAGAATTTCCTGTCCGGGAAAAGGATTTTTTCTTTTTGCATAGAACATCTTACCCAAAAAGAAAAAGGAAGTTCGGACGCAGTCCGGAGTCCGGAGAGGGCTGTCATTCGTCCATGGATCAGAGTTTGCCAGGGCGCAGAGGGCCGGCGAAAAAGGACGCCTTCGGCTGGAGCGCCTACCAGAACTATTTTCATCCCAAACAAAAGCTGCCCCTCCTCCTGAAAGAGGGACAGCTTTGCTGCACTCTTTTGGAACCGGAAGCGCTGCCTGAGGGCATGGAGGCGCTCTGGGAGAAGGCACAGAATCTGGAAGAGACCCGCGGGGCGGAAGCGCTCTGGTGTGCGGCTGGTAGACTGATCGTGCGGGAAAAAAGCCAGGAGTATGCGGCTCCTCTGGTGCTGGCTCCTGCACGGCTGAAAGAAAAGGGGCTACGCATCTTCTGGGAAAACGCCTGCGCCAACGGGCCGCTGCTTCTGCTGCTGAAGGAAGCGTACGGAATCTCTATCTATGGGCTGGATCCTCTGCCGGCGGAGGGAGAAGCGGTCTCCATTAAGGCGGTGCGGGAGCTTTTTTCGCAGGCGACCGCCGGGCGAAAAGGGTGGACGGTGCAGCCGGGAGCGGAGCTCTGCCTTGTGACGCTGGAGAAATGGTTCTTGCTTTGCGAGGCGCAGGGGCGAAAGGATGACATCCAACGGCAGAAGCTGACGGCGTCCCTGCAGGCCGGAGGGTTGGTATGGCGGGAGGAGCCGCTGACCGAAGAAGATCAGCCGCTACTGCTGCCCTTTTCGATCAGTCGGAGCATGCGCCGGGCGGTGTGCGCGGCGGCGAGGGGATTGCCGGGCGTTTGGAATGGCGGCGATGAAAAGGAAACTGACAGGGCCGCGGCAGACCTCCTCTGTCATGAGATTGCGGCCGGACGGAAAGCGCTCTATTTGAGCGGAGATCCCAAACGGCTGCGGCGGATGCGGGAACTGCTCAGAGAAGCGGGAGCGGAGGACGCCTGCTGGACGCTGCGGCCGGGCGATGGAAAAGCCGGCCTTGCACAGAAGCTGGCGGAGGCGCGCAAAAGAGGAAGCGTGGCAGCGCAGAATGAAAAGCGGGAACGGACCGCTTGGGAGCAGACGGCGCGCAGGCTGCTACTGGCCAAAAAGCAGGCGGAAGCCACTGCGGCGGCTGCACATCGGATGCAGAGAAGCGGGTTATGCTTTTGGGAGGCGGCGGAGGGCTCCGTACGCTATGACGCCGCGCAGGAGGCAATTTCTTTTGAAGGAGCGGCAGAGCGGGAGTTCCAGAGGGATCAGTTGATCCATTGGCGGGCGTTGTGCAAAGATCTCGTCGTAGCGGGCAAAGCGGTAGGTCATCCCCATGGTCATGTGTTTTCTCCCATCTATCAGAAGCTGGCCACAGCGCAGTCGCTTTTGCGGGCGGAGACGCTGATGGAGCAGAGCGGGCAGGCGGCCGGACGGGCGGAGGAAGCCGCCCGGGAGCTGTGCGCCCGCCTGAGCCTTCCCCGACCGTTCACACGGGAGGAATACGAACAGCTTTCCATCCTCGCGGGGGCTGTGGCGGAGCTGCCCGAGCTGCCGGAGGCCTGGCTCCACACAGAAAATCTGGGGGCCTTTGCCGCGCAGGTGCGGGAGCTTTTGAAGCACGGGAGAAGGGCGGCTGACCAGCGGGCGCGGCTGCTTTGCACTGTGGCGGAGCCTGCGCTGGCCATCGACGCGCAGAAGCTGCTTTCCCGCTGGCAGAAGAGCGAAAAGCAGTGGGTTGTCGCCCGCTCCAATGAGCAGAACCGCATTTTGCGGGAGCTTCTGCCCATGATGCGAAACGGCCTGCGGCTGGAAAAGCGTCAGGTGACAGGGCTGCTGCAATCGATTTTATCCTATCAAAAAGAACAGGCCCTGGTGCAGCAGCTTCAACCAGCGCTTGGAGGGCTTCTGGGCTCCTTCTGGCGGGATATTTATACCGACTGGATCGGCGTGGAGGCGCATTGCCGCCGGGCGGTCAGCGCCGATGAGCGGATCGTTTCCGTACTGGGCAGCAGGGTCTCCTGCGCAGCGCTATATGGCCGGTGCATCGGTCTTGACGCCGGGCTTCCCAAGGCATTTGAGAAGGAATACGAAGCGTTTTCTACCTGCTTTAAACAGCTGGAAAAGCTTCTTGAGATTGAACAGATCCCGTCAGAACAGCCCTGGCTGGTGCAGACGGCGGAACAGCTGGCAATGTGGCGGGAAAACAAAGGACAGCTTCCGCAGTGGATCGCCTGGCGGCAGGTGCGCGATCAGGCGGCAGAGGCGGGACTTCTGCCGGTCGTGGAGGCTTACGAAGCGGGCATGGAGCACGACGCGCTGGAGCCCGCCTTTGAAAAGGGGCTATACCAGGCGGCCGGCGGGCAGATCCTCCGGCAGGAGGAGCCGCTTGCGGCCTTTGACAGCATCCGCTGGGAAGGGGAGCTGAAGTCTCTTGCTTCCCTGGAAAGCGAGAGCCATGTTCTTGCGGAAAGAGCGCTTCGGGAAGCGCTGGGGAGCCGCCTGCCTGCCATGGAACGGCCTGCTCCTTACAGCGAGGAGGCGCTTTTTCTCCGGGCGGAAAAGGAAGGACTGACCCTGCGCGGCGCAGTCGAACGGCTGCCAGAGCTTTTGACGAAGGCTCTGCCCTGCCTGATGGCGACGCCGGCGATGGCGGCATGGCTGCTGTGCGGGCGGAGATACGATTTTGATCTGGTGATCGCAGACGACGCACAGGCGCTGCAAAGCGAAGAAATGCTGTCTCTGCTGGCCCGTGGAGAAACAGCCGTACTGATCTGCCGGGGCGAGCCCGGCGGCCTGTGGCAGGAGGCAAAGGAGCTGGGCTTTCCGGCGATGGAAGCCGCACGGAAGAAAAAGAAGAACGATGAGGACAGCCCCTTTGTGAAGGCCGTAAAAGCTCTGGCTGAAGAAAAGGGCTGGGCTGTGCGCTGCGGGTGCGAAACGGAACCGGATCTGGTACTGGAAGCGCCCCGGGAAGGAAAGAGGCTGGGACTTTTGCTCGACGGACGATTTCTGCCTCTGGAGGAGCTCTTTGACCGGGTGACGGAGCGGGAGCCCCGGCTTCGCAAAGAGGGATGGAACCTGCTGGCCCTGTGGAGCGCCCAGTGGCAGCAGTCGCCCAAAGCAGTGCTCCGTCGGGTGGCTGAAACAATGGAAGCGCTTCCGCAAACGAAGCTGATTGCCCCACCCAGTGGAAGGAGGGTAGAGGGGGAAGAGTTTTCAGAGGAACTGGCGCCGCCGCTGCCGGGAAAAGCAACAGGCTTCGGGGCGGAAAAGGCTTCGACGGAGAAAAACGCGGCGGAACAACTCGGAAGGGCCGCGCCGTCGGAAACGGACTCAACAGAGGAACGAACACAGGAGGAACGCCTGGCGAAGCAGGACAAAGCAGAAAGACCCGCAAAGCAGGGCGGGAGTTTTTTGAAAGAACCGGCGCGGGAGCGCCCGGCAAAACAGGGGGAAGAGAAGGGAGAAGCAAGGCACGACCCGCAGGAAGCGCCAGAGCAGCCAGAAAAGCAGGTTGCTCCTTTTCAGAAGCCTTTGCCGCAGGAGGAACGCAAGCAGGAGCGGGCGGAACGGCTCGCTCCCAGTGGGGATCGGCCAAAAGAACTTTCCCGCCGGCCGTACCGGGAGGCTAAGCTGCGGCAGGAAACGCTGACGGCGGAGGAGATCCTTCTGCCCGTTTACGGCGACCGGCTGCGGCAGAAGATGGCGCAGGTGATCGCAGCAGAAGCGCCGGTCTGTCAGGAAACGCTGATCCGGCGTACGCTGCAGTCCGTCGGCATACAGCGGGCGGGCGCGCGGCTCCAGCGCCGCATGCTCCAGCTTGCCAGGGAACTTCCCGTCCTGCTCACCGAAGAAAGCGGAAGAGTCTTTTATTGGAAAAAGGAATGCGGTCCGGAGCACTATCGGACGTTCCGGCCCGGAGAGGAAGGCGTCAGGCGGGATCCGGCGGAGCTTTCCGCTTGGGAAATGGCCAACGCTGCCGTCTGGGCGCTGAGGGAAAACGGCCCGATGACGGTAGCCGGTCTTTGCAGGGCGATGGCCTATCTGATGGGCTACCAGCGGATGGGCGCTGCCGTGGAGGATGCTGCCCAGCGGGGCATGGAACGGGCAAAAGCCCAGGGACGCATCGGCGTTTCGGACGGAAAAATGACGCTCAGGGAGGAAAATACATGATTCGATCCATTGAACCGGAAGCGGCAGAGGCGCTTTTGCAAAAGAAAGAAGCGGCCCTGCTCGACGTGCGCACGGAGGAGGAGTACGTCTCGGGCCACATCGCCGGCAGCATCCTTCTGCCGGTGGACGAGGTGGCGGAGAGGGCGGAGGCTCTCCTGCCGCAGAAAGACAGGCCGGTGATCGTTTACTGCCGCTCGGGCCGCCGCAGCCGCATGGCCGCAGAGACCCTTGAGCAGATGGGCTATGAGACCCTTTACGATCTTGGCGGCGTGCACGGATGGCCCTATGGCCTGGAGCATATATAAGAATCCGAAAAGATTCAGAAAAGAAAAAACAGTTGGCGCAGCAGGCGGCCGAGAAGGAGGAAATCACATGAACTTTACTTATCATCTTCCCGTCAATCTGGTTTTTGGCAGCGGCGTTTCTCAAAGGGTCGGTCAGGAGGCGGCCCGTTTTGGCAGCCGGGCCCTGGTGGTCACGGGACGCAGCAGCGCGAAGAAAAGCGGTCTTCTGGACCGGACGCTGGAGCTTTTGAAAAAAGAGGGCGTCAGCGCGGTGATCTTTGACGAGGTGGAGCCCAATCCGCTGACGACGACCGTTCAAAAGGGGGCGGACACGGCCCGGGAGAACGACTGTCAGGTGGTGATCGCCCTTGGCGGAGGCTCCATCATGGATGCGGCCAAGAGCATCGCTTTTGCCGTGGTCAACACCGGGGACATCACGGATTACATGTTCGGCAGAAAGACCGGCCACGGCGCGCTGCCGCTGATCCTGGTGCCCACCACCTGCGGCACCGGTAGCGAGGGCAACAACATCGCCGTGCTGACTGAGCCTTCTTCCAACGACAAAAAGGGCCTGCGGGGCGATAAGATGTACGGCGCGGTCTCGTTGATCGACCCGGAGCTGATGAAGACCATGCCCCCGCGCACGCTGGCTTCGGTGGGGTTTGACGCCCTCTGCCACAACATGGAGGCCTATGTCTGCACCGCCCATACCCCCATGAGCGATATGATCGCCCTTGACGGCATCGCCCGTACGGCCCGCAGCCTCGTCCGGGTATACGAAGATCCTGGCTGTGACGAGGGCTGGGAGGATATCACCCTTGCGAGCACCCTTGGCGGTATGGCGATCACCGCCGCCGGCGTTGCCGCCCCACATGCTATTGAACATCCCGCCAGCGGGCTGTATAATATTACCCATGGACTGGGCCTTGCGGCCATCACGCCCGCGATTTTTGAGCGGACGTGGCAGGGCGCGCCCGAGCGCTTTGCGACCGTTTCCCGCCTGCTGGGCGGAACGGGAGCGGAGGACTGCGCGGACGCCGTCCGCAGGCTTTTGGAGCGGCTCCACATCAATGTCCGGCTCAGAGATCTGGGCGTGAAGGAAGAGGGGATCGGCTGGATGACGGAAAACTGTTTCCGCGTCTCCAAGGGTGGCCTTTCCAAGAACCCCGTGGCCTTTACAAAGGAGCAGGTGGAGGAGATCTACCGGGCTTCTTTCTGACAGATGGGGCCAAAGGGCTCAAATGAACTGATGAAGGAGAAAGAACATTGACCAGCGAACAGCTTTTTTACGACAAGAAACCGGCCTGTGATCGGATAGACCGCGATAAAATGGACGCCTACGCCGAAGGCTACAAGGCCTTTCTCGACGAGGGAAAGACCGAGCGGGACGCCGTGCGCGCCATGGTGAAGAAGGCGGAGGCGGCAGGCTTCCGTCCCTATGAACGGGGCATGGCGCTCAAAACGGGCGACAAAATTTATCAGATCAACCGGGATAAGGGCCTGATCCTTGCCGTCATGGGCCAAAAGGGACTGGAGGAGGGCGTCCATCTGACCGCCGCGCATCTCGACGCGCCCCGCATCGACATCCGTACCGTTCCCCTGTACGAGCAGGACGGCATGGCCTTTTTCAAGACCCACTACTACGGCGGCATCAAAAAGTATCAGTGGGTTGCCATTCCCCTGGAGCTGCGCGGCGTGGTCTGCGTCGTCAGGGACGGAGAGATCGAAAAGGCGGAGGTTTCCATCGGCGCAAAGCCGGAAGATCCCAAGTTCGTCATTACGGACCTTCTGCCCCATCTGGCGGCAGAGCAAATGAAAAAGCCTGCGGCGCAGGCCATCAGCGCCGAGGGGATGAACGTGCTGATCGGCTCCTTCCCCTCTGAAACGGAAGAGGACTGCAAGGACAAGATTAAGCTGGCGGTCATGGAATATCTCAACCGGGAATACGGCATGACCGAAGCGGATTTCCTTTCGGCGGAGCTGACCTGCGTGCCCGCCTTCAACGCCTGTGACATTGGCTTTGACCGCTCCATGATCGGCGCTTACGGCCACGACGACCGGGTATGCTCCTATCCTGCGGCCACCGCGCTGATGGAGCTTTCCGAAGTGCCGGAGTATACCTGCGTGTGCCTGCTGGTGGATAAGGAGGAGATCGGCTCTGAGGGCGTGACCGGCATGCAGAGCAGGCATTTTGACACCTTTATGGCGGATCTGTGCCGGACGCAGGGCACGCTGCCCGAGGCGTGCATGGAACACTCCATCTGCCTTTCCGCAGACGTCTGCAACGCTTACGATCCCAACTACGCCGAGGTCTCCGAGGCCCGCAACGACGCCCGGATCAACTGCGGCCTGGGCATCATCAAGTATACCGGCTCCCGCGGCAAGGGCGGCACCTCTGACGCCACCGCCGAGCTGATGGCCCGGATGCGTCTGATCCTCGAGAAGGCGGGCGTGCCGTGGCAGACCGGCCAGCTGGGCCGCGTCGATCAGGGCGGCGGCGGTACGGTGGCGATGTATCTGGCCAATCGGAACATCGACACGGTGGATGCCGGCGTGCCCGTGCTGAGCATGCATTCACCCTTTGAGGTAATCTCCAAGCTGGATCTGTACAGTGCCTTCCTGGGCTTTGGCGCATTCTACAGGGCGTAACTTTAAAAGAACGGCAGAAAGCACTCTGCCGTTCTTTTTGGAAAAGAGGGAAAGACGATGGAAAACGGACGGGAACCGGTCGCTTTTTGGGTGGAGCGGCTCACGCAGAAGGGGAAAGCGGGCTGCACCGCCATGGAGGTTCTGCGGGAAAGGAGCGCACACTCAGACGAGGTGTACCCTTATTTTGACCGGTTTGTTTCCATGCTGGCGCATGAAAATTCCTATGAGCGGAACCGGGCGCTGGTGCTGATCGCCGCCAATGCCTGCTGGGACAGGGAGGGACGCATAGAGGGGTGCCTGGAAGAGTATCTTTCCCATGTTGCCGACGAAAAGCCCATCACCGCCCGGCAGTGTATCCAGAATCTCCCCGAGATCGCCCGGGCGCAGCCTCACCTTGCGGCACGGATCGCCGAACGGCTCAAAAAAGCCGACCTTTTCCGCTATCAGGACAGCATGGCGCCGCTGATCGCAAAGGACATCGCCGCCGCGCTCAAAAAGATCACAGCGATGGCGCGAAGCTGACGCGGCAATCAAAAAGGTCCTTCTGCCTTTAAAGGGTGGAGGGGCCCTTTTTTCGATCGACAGGGAGCCGCCGCACAAAGGGACAGGGAAAAATCACTCGTCCCTGTCTTTCAGAAAGCAGCCGACGACCATGATCCCGATCCCCAATACGCCTCCTATGGAAGCAAGGTCATTGTTTATTGACAGGGCGATGCCCAAAAGGATGACACCCATGCCCAATAGTTCTGCTTTAATGCCCTTCATCATGAATACCTCCTTCAAAAATCGGACTGCTTTTTGATGTTTTGTATAAAGATATCACACAGGCGGAGGAGGCGCAAACCAGTAAAATACGTCCTCCTGACTCAGGTGTTTTTGACGACGGCGCTGGAAAGGGTGATGGCTACGTGGGCGCAGTTGTCGCAGCAGCGCTCCAGGCAGGCGTAGATCTCCCTCCATGAGAGGATCTCCAGCGCATCCCGGCCGGAGGTAAAGAGGGTGTGGACAGTGTGCAGCAGCAGTTGGTCCCCCTGCCCCTCCGTTCGGTGCACCTCTTTGAGAAGGCCGGCCAGAGAGGTGCTTTTCTGGTAACGGGGGAACTCCGTCATGGCCTCTTTCAGGGTGGCGCAGCAGCGGACGACAATGCTGCAAAATTCCAGCGCCATGGGATCGACCGTGCGGATATCAAACATATAAAAACGCATCAGAACGCTGTCGATGGCGTCGGTTACTTCGTCGATGGTATGGGCAAGATCGAGGATGTCCTCCCGCTCAATGGGGGTGATGAACTCCCGGGCAAGGAGCGTGAGCATCTCGTGATTGTCCTTGTCCGCCCGGTGCTCGATGGCGTGGAGCGTTTCAAGGCGTTCGGAAAGGGCGGCGGGATCGTATTGGCGCAGCGTTTCGTCCAGATACGCAGCCGCTTCACAGGCATAATCCACCTGTCGCTGCAGCATTTTAAAATAGTCGTTTGCAGGTTTTTTCGCCATGGAGAGACCTCCTTTTCTCAGGGCGGAAGACTGATTTTGGAGCATTAAAACGCCAGCAGGAACAGCTTTGCCATCACAAAGCCGATCAGCCCGCAGCCGGGGAAGGTGAGCACCCAGGCCAGCACCATTTCCCGGACGATTCCCCAGTTGACGGAGGAAAGCCGTCGCGAGGCGCCGACGCCCATGATGGCGGTGGTCTTGGTATGGGTGGTGCTGACGGGAATGCCGAACAGCGATGAGAGCAGCAGGCAGAAAGCGCCGGCCATGTCTGCGGCAAAGCCCTGATAGGTCTCGAGCTTCACCATCCCCATGCCGACGGATTTGATGATTCGGTAGCCGCCAATTGAGGTGCCCAGAGCCATCACTACAGAGCACAAAAGCATCAGCCAAAGAGGAATGACGAAACGGGTCACCGTCCCCTGTCCGCCGGCGAGAAAGAAACCCAGCAGAAATACGCCCATGAATTTCTGCCCGTCCTGCGCGCCGTGCATGAAGGCCATGGCTGCACCGCCGCCGATCTGCCCCCAGCGGAAAAAGCGGTTGGTCTTTTGCCGGTCCATGGGCCGGCAAATGGCTTCGGTGAGCCGGGCGGCGCCAAAGCCTGCCCCGAAGCCCAGCGCAGTGGAGAGCAGAAGGCCATAAAGCACCTTAACCCATTCCGCGCCGTTGATGCCGCTAAAACCGCTGTGCAGGGCGATGGCCGCGCCGGAAAGCCCGGCGATGAGCGCGTGACTTTCGCTGGTGGGAATGCCGAAGCGCCAGGCGGCGGTCGCCCAGGCGACGATGGCAAACAGCGCGGCGCAAAGGGCTACCAGCGCGTCGTGGGTGTCTCCGCCAAAGTCCACCATGTTGTAGATGGTTTGCGCCACGGTGGCATTGAGCATCGTCATGACCAGCACGCCGAGAAAGTTGAATACCGCTGCCATCAAAATGGCCGAGCCCGGCGTCATGGAACGGGTAGAGACGCAGGTTGCAATGGCGTTCGGCGCGTCGGTCCAGCCGTTGACGAGGATGACGCCCAGCGTCAATACAACTGTAATGGCCAGAGAGGGGCTGGAAAAAAGATGTGAAAGAAAGTCGGAAAGGGAAACGGTCATGGGCACCTCCTTCACAGGCAGGAGAGAACACGATGAAAATTGAAATGTTATATTATAACGATATCATGGCCTTTCGTTGCTTTCAAGAAGTGAAAAACGGAAGAAAAAGATTCTTTTTTGGTGAAATAAGAAATATTGTTCCAGAGCGGAGGGAAATCAGATATACTATACACAAAAGAACGTAATGTTCAGACAGGAGAGACAGATTTGAGCAAAGTGCAATGGAAGGGCGGAACGCTGCTGGGGCCTCTGCCGCCGGCTCTGATCTGCTGCGGAACGGCGGAGCATCCCAACGTCTTTACCGCCGCGTGGACGGGCATCGTCAACACCATTCCACCCAAGACCTATGTTTCCATCCGGCCAAGCCGGTATTCCCATGGGCTGATCCGGGAGAACCGCCAGTTCGTCATCAACCTGACGACCGAGGCGCTGGTGCGGGCGGCGGATTTCTGCGGCGTCCGCTCTGGAAGGGAGCTGGACAAATTCAAAGAGACCGGCCTCGTTCCGCAGCCTTCCTTTACGGTGGACTGTCCCTCAATCGCCCAAAGTCCGCTGAGCCTGGAATGCTGCGTGACGGATATCATCCCTATGGGATCGCACGACATGTTCCTGGCGGATATCACGGCGGTCAGCGTGGAGGAAGGGCTGATTGACCGGGAAGGAAAGCTTCACCTCGAACGCTGCGGGCTGGCCGCTTACGCCCACGGCGCGTATTACGGTCTTGGAAAGCAACTGGGGACCTTTGGCTTTTCCGTGCGCAAAAAGCCTCTGGCCGCCAGGAACGTGCGCTGCGCCTTTGCACCGGAGAAGGCGCAGCCCCGCCGGAAGAGGGCAAAAGGGCCGGCACACAGAAAATAAAAAGCGGCCCGATAACGGCCGCAGACAGAGAACAGAGAAAAGAGGTATGCCGATGACGAAAAAGGCCCTGATCTGGATCGCCGTGATCGCCCTTTGTTATCTGCTGTTTTTCCCCATCCCCATCCCGATGCACCGGGAAGTGCAGGGAGTGGAGATTCAATTGGGCGACCCTTCCGCCTGCATCCCTGTTACGATCAAACTGGACGGCACTTATCGATGGTATCTGCTCGCGGCCGATACCTTTACCGGCGCCATCCGCTTTTCGGGTTATCCTCTGACGGAAGAGGAGCCGCTGGCGCAGGGCAAGGGCCTTCCCACGCTGAAGTTTGAGCAGGGCAGCGATCTTCTCGAATACGGGGAATGGATGGAGGCCGAATGTTTTGGATGGATCCTTGTCAAGGGATGCATGAGCAGCATCGTCGTGCAGGTGATGGAAAAGACAGAAGGATCAAAGGGCGGGAGCTGGTCAACGGCAGACGGACGCTGCATCGTCGCGCCCGCCTCTGCGAGGGAAGAGGCGTTGGCCGTGCTGCGCCGCTTTGAAGGAAATGAAAGACTTCCGCCTTACGAATACTGGCTCGAAGAATAGCAAAAAGGGAACGTCCTCCAGAGGCAGGGAGAAAGAGGGGCTGCGATGTATACGGAATTTCTCACCAAACAGGGAGAGGCTGCGGTGAAGCTGGCGGGCCATCTTCTGACCATGCCCGTAGGCGCGCGTCTGCCAAGCATCAGTGAATACTGCGCGCTTCTGGGGGCGGGATCCGGCACGGTGCAGGCGGCTATCAGGGCGCTTACCGAGGCGGGGGCGCTTTCCGTTGAGGCGCATGGGCATCGCGGCACAGTGGTCACCGGGCTCAACCGGGTGCTGTTGTGGCGCTTCAATCGGGGCAACCGCCCGGTCTACGGCAGCATGCCGCTGCCCAATCCCACCCGCTATGAAGGGTTGGCCACCGGCTTTTACGAGCTTTTTGAAAAAGGAGAGATCCCTTTCAGCATCACCTACCTTCGCGGCGCACGCCTGCGGGTGCAGCGGCTGATCGAGGGACATACGGACTTCGTGGTCTGCTCCCGGCTTTCGGCTGAACTGGCCGGGCAGGTGGAGCCCTCTGTGCGGATGCTGATGGATCTGGGGAAGGAAACCTATATGACCCGCACGATGATGGTCTTTGCCGAGGTGGGCCACGACTGCATTGAGGATGGCATGCGGGTGGGCATCGACTATTCCTGCTATGACCATCCGGAGATCAACCGGGTCGCCAGCGAGGGGAAGGATGTCGTGTTTGTCCCCATCAATTATACGAATGTCTATCACAAGCTCCTCAGCCGGGAAATCGACGTGACGGTCTGCGGCCTGGATGAGTCGGAGAAAGAATATCCCGGTATGCACTGCGTTCCCGTGACGCGGGAGGGGCGGATGGGGCGGATCACCGGCGAGGGGGGCAACGCCGTCATCCTGATCCGCAGGGACGACGGCGCCCTTGCGGGGCTGCTGCGGGATCTTCTGAATCCGGAGGCGCTGCACAGCATCCAAAAAGACGTCATGGAGGGGAGAAAGGTTCCCTCCTATTGAGTCCGGTTCATGCCCAGGAGACCGGGCCAAAACGAAAGGCAAGGGCCGGATGGAGCGCCGCTTCCACCGGACTTTTTGCGGGCGGCCGGAGGGGCGGAAAAACGTGATGAAGAGGGAAGGACGCGGCATGATCAGAAAACTGGAGCAGGCGGATCTGGAAGCGGTGATGGAGATATGGCTTTCCTCAAACCTTGAGGCGCACGATTTTGTTCCCGCAGAATACTGGATGGAGCATTACGGACAGGTCAAAGAGCTGCTCCCGAAAGCGAGGTGTTTCGTTTTTGAGGGGGAATCCGGCAGGATCGAGGGCTTCATCGGCCTGACAAGAAACCATGTGGCGGGACTCTTTGTGAAACGGGAGGCACGCTCGAAAGGAACCGGCAGGCGGCTGCTCAGTTACGCAAAAGGTCTCTGCCCGGAGCTGACGCTGCACGTCTACGAAAAAAACCGGCGGGCTGTATGCTTTTACCTGCGGGAGGGGTTCGAGATCCACCGGACAGCGGCCGGCGAGCCTGCCTGTGAAAGGGAATTTCTTATGGCGTGGCACGGCGAAAAGGGATGCTGAAGAAAATGGTGAAAAGCCTTTCGCACTGTATGACAGAGGGATGGAGAGCAAGGGGGAAGAGCCTGCTGCGAAGAAAGTGTAGAAAGAGATAAATGAACATTGACATTTTTCTGTGAAATACTATAATGGACATAGAAATTCTTTTGAGTTTTCTACGTAAGAACATCGTGCAAAATTCTGCTTAATGCATTTTCTGGTTTTCCGGCTTTTTTGATGGTTGAAATATTTTTCGTTTGCGCCGCGCGGCGCACAGATTACCATACGTAAAAAAACAAATCAACTGAGGAGGATCCATCATGGCAAAGTATTACATCGGCTTCGACTGCGGCACACAGGGAACCAAATCGGTCATCTACCGCGAAGATGGCGTCTGCATGGCGGAAGCGCTGATCACCAACGAGATCACCTATCCTCATCCCGGCTGGGCTGAGCTGAGCGCCGACAACTACCTCGAAGGCGTGCGCGAGGGCATCCGTCAGTGTCTCAAAAAGAGCGGCGTGGATCCCAGGGAGATCCGTTCCATCGCCGGCAGCGGCGTCATTTGCGGTCTGATCTGCGTTGACGAGGACATGAATGTCCTGACGCCTTACATCCCCTATCTGGATGGCCGCGCCGAAAAGGAAGCCCAGGAATTCCTCAATGATCCCGATCCCATCTGGATTCAGGAGAGTGGCAACAACGTTCCGCTGATCGGCATTCCGCCCTGCGTTGCCAAGTGGATGCTCAATAACCTGGAGGTCGTCCGCACCAAAGGCAAGAAGTTCCTCCACAACGGCCCGTTCGTTCTGGGCCGCCTCGCCGGACTGAAAGCCAAGGATGCCTTTATCGATCACGCCACCATGTCCGGCTGGATGATGGGCTACGTGGCCGAGACCAGGGAATGGTCCAAGGCTCAGATGGACAAGATGGGCATCCCCATGGAATATCTGCCCCGTATCGTCAAGCCCTGGGACATCATCGGCTATCTGTGCGAAGAGGAAGCGGCCAAGATCGGCCTGCCCGCCGGTATTCCCATTGCCGCCGGCGCCGGCGATACCATGCAGTCCAACCTCGGTTCCGGCCTGACGGCTACCGGCCAGGCCTCCAACGTGGCGGGCACCTCCGCAGTCATTACCGTCATGGTGGACGGCATGAACGACAAGCTCCGGCAGCTCGGCGCCATGTATTCTGTCGGTACGCTGGATAACACTTACTTCTATCAGGCTACTGCCAAGGCGGGCGGTCTTGCGCTGCGCTGGTTCCGCGATTACATCTGCGATCACGAGGGCGAAAACGCCTATTATGATGTCCTTCAGGCCAAGGCGGAAAAGGAACCCATCGGCTCCAAGGGCGTCATCTTCATGCCTCATTTGCAGGGCGGCGACGTGGGCGCTCCCAACGGCATCGGCGGCTTCCTCAACGTCACGGCCGGCACGGATTTTGGCACGATGTGGCGCTCCATCCTCGAAGGCGTTGCGTTCGACCACAAGCATCATTTCGACAACTTCCGTTCCTGCGGCTATAAGATCGATACCCTGCTGATTACCGAAGGCGGCAGCAAGAGCCCCTTGTGGAACCAGATTAAGGCAGATATCCTTAATATGAAGGCTTATACGGTCGCCAATTCCGGCGGTGCGGTCATGGCGGACGCGGTGGTTGCGGCTTATGCGGTGGGCGACATCGAAGATATCGAGAAGACCATCAAGAGCTGGATTACCATCAAGGATGAATATCCTGCCGATCCCGAAAGAACCAAGCTCTATCAAGCCATCTACGATAAGCGCCAGGCACTCCTTGGTGGCGAGCATATGTCGAAGGTCTTCGACGCCCTGGCCGAAATTCGAGCGGATCTTTCCAAGGAATAAACGTCATCTGTGAACAGCGAAAGACGGGAAGGAAACGACCTTCCCGTCTTTCGGCATACCGGAAAATTTCGGAATCTCAAAATGGAGGGAAAAACATGCTTACGATTGATTTGAAGGGAAGGGTTGCGCTGATCACCGGCGGCTCCCGCGGGATTGGCCGGGCGTCGGCGCTGAAGCTGGCGGAGGCGGGCTGCCGGGGCATTACACTGGTGAGCCGCAGCATGGAAGGCGCCGGTGAGGAGACCAAAAAAGAGATCGAGGCCCTGGGGACGGAGGTCAACTATGTAGTGGGCGACGTCTCTGACAACGCGGTCGTGGAAAGGGCCGTGGCTTCCACCGCAGAGCGCTGGGGCCGGCTCGATATTCTGGTCAACAACGCGGGTATGTCCAGGTACAACACCGTTGAAAAATGCACCCCTGAAGATTGGGATCTGTCCATTCAGGTCAATCTGCGGCCTGTGTTCCTCGCCACCAAGCTGGCGGCAGAGATGATGAAAAAGCAGGGGGGCGGTTCTATCATCAATATCTCCTCTATCGCGGGCGTGACGGGCGGAACCTCTTCCGGCGAATACGCTGCGGCCAAGGCGGGCGTGGTGGGCTTCACCAAGTATGCCGGACGGCAGCTGGCACCTTACGGGATCCGGATCAACGCCATTGCTCCCGGAACGACGGAGAGCGACATGCTGCGCCATTTCTACGAGGCACTTCCCAAAGAAGCGGCCGACAAAAAGCGTGCGGATAAGTGTGCGGATATCCCGCTGGGCCGTTTCGCGCAGCCGGAGGAGATCGCAAATGTTGTGCTGTTTCTCGCATCGGATCTGGGTAGCTACGTGTGCAGCGAGACCATCTGCGTAACTGGTGGGCGGTACTGGTAACTTCTGCTAAGCTGGAACAACTGAGGACTTTGAAGCACGATAACCGAAAGAAAAGCCGGGTTCGCCTGAAAAGATGGGACCGGCTTTTGTTTTTGAGGCAGCGGTTTCGGGGACCTCCATTTTTCGTTCGACGCACCGCAGAAAGCGCAAAGAGGCGGACTGCTTTGCGCAGGCGGAGAAAAAGAGAAGGACGCGTCTTTGCCGTGTGTGGACGTTTTACGATTCGGGGGAGGAGTTTTGACCTTGTGTTCAGGGCTTTGGGAGACTTGTGCCAAAGACGGGAGGAATCTCTTGCAGAATGGCCATTGCGGGAGCTCTTATTTGGCCATTTTTGGCTTTGGGGCTGCGGATGACCCGCCCGCGGACAACTACCATGCTCGCGTGGCGAAGGGCCTGCAGATCGTCGAGCGGGATTTTCTCCGTAATGAGAAAATCAGCGCACCTGTCGGCCGCGATGGAATCGGTCGTTTCGCCAGGGCCGCAAAGCTCTGCGTTTCGCTTGGTGGTGGCATAGAGGGCAAAAGTGTTGATCCATGCTGAGGCCCATGGGGATGCCGGCGGTGAGGCAGGCTTTTGCACAGTCGGCAATGCCATCAAAGACGACCTTTCCGTTGTGCTGCTCCGTTTCCAAAACGCGGCTGACCGAACGGTCGAACAGGGCATAGGGAAGCGCGGGGGAAAGCGTTGCGATATGGTATGCGCTCTGCTGCCGGAATAGGGAAAGGAGCTCTTCGCCGGGCTTCGATGGTATCCCCCGCTTTTCAGAGCGACGCGCACGCCCTCTGGGCTCTCCGCATGGTAGGAAAAGATTGCAGTTAAGTGAATGATATTCTGTCAAAGAATGAAACGTATCAGAAAGGTGCTGGGCGTGGGAAACAAAGTTGTTGCCAAAAATAAATTCGAACGTTCGAAATTGAATCAAGGGATAAAGAATGGATATATGGGAAGATACAAACCATTTTTTCGGAAATATGGCGATCCGTCGGTTTACGAAAGAGAAGGGATATGCTATACTGATTGCGGTTTGAGTAAAGACAGGGGAGAATGTAACAGTTATGGAGAAAGATACGCTGAAAAACGTGATTGGAGCGCAGAATGTTCGCCTCAGCGACGACGGACGCTCTGTGATCATCATCGATCAGACCAAGCTGCCCAACGTGGAGGAATATCTGACGCTGACGACGCCGGAGGAATTTTTTGAGGCGATCTACGAGTTGCGGGTGCGCGGCGCCCCTGCCATCGGCATTTGCGCCGGTTACGCCATGTACTGCCTGGCGCAGACCATCGCTGCGAAGAACTATGAAGAGTTCGTGGCGGAGTTTCGCAGGCTCAAGGATTACATCAACAGTTCCCGTCCTACGGCGGTCAACCTCAGCTGGGCGTTGCGGCGTATGGAAAGCGTCGTGACGGACAACGCAGACAAGCCCATCAAGAAGATTCTCGAATTGCTTGGCAGGGAATGCAAGGCGATCCACGAAGAGGATATCGCCATGTGCAGGGCCATTTCCGAATACGGTCTGAGTCTTATTAAAGAAGGCGACGGCATCCTGACCCACTGCAACGCAGGCCCTCTGGCAACTTCCCGCTACGGCACAGCCATTGGTCCGATGCTGCTGGGAAAGGAGCGGGGCATGAATTTCCGGGTCTTTTCCGATGAGACCCGCCCGCTGCTGCAGGGCGCGCGCCTGACCAGCTATGAGCTGCAGCGCGCCGGTGTAGACGTGACGCTGATCTGTGACAACATGGCCAGCATCGTCATGAAAAACGGATGGGTTCAGGCCTGTTTCGTCGGCTGCGACCGGGTCGCCGCCAACGGCGATACCGCCAACAAGATTGGCACCAGCGGTGTAGCCATCCTCGCGAAGCATTACGGCATCCCCTTCTACGTGCTCGGTCCCACTTCCACCATTGACAGGAGCATCAAGTCCGGCGACGAGATCGTCATCGAGCAGCGGCCTCCGGAGGAGATCCGGGAAAAGTGGTATGCCAAGCCCATGGCTCTGCCGGAGGTCAAATGCTACAATCCCGCTTTTGACGTGACGGATCATTCGCTGATCACCGGGATCGTCACCGAAAAGGGCATTTGCTATCCGCCCTTTGAAAAGAGCATTGCCGATCTCTTCAAATAAGAGAGATCTTCAGCAATAACAAAACAGGAGGAAACAAGTGATGAAACAGTTCAAAAAGATCGCTGCGATGCTGCTGGCTCTGCTGCTGGCTGTGGCCGCAGCCGGATGCAGCGCTCCCGCCGCGGAGACTGAAAAGCCCACCGACGCCCCCGCTGAAGGCGGGCTGAAGATCGCCATCGTGACCACCTCCGGCGTGGACGACGGTTCCTTCAACCAGGACTGCTATGAAGGCATTTTGGCGTTCATCAAAGCGCATCCTGAAAACACTGTCACCGATATCAAAGAGCCTGACATGAGCAAGGTCAACCAGGCTGTGGCCGACATCATCGCCGATTATGATGTGCTGGTTCTGCCTGGCTACCAGTTCGCTCAGATCGGTTCTCTGGCCCAGGAAAACCCTGACAAGAAGATCATCCTCGTTGATACCACTCCCACCGACGATGAAGGCAACGAAGTGGAACTGCCCAACGTCTATGCCATGACCTTTGCAGAGCAGGAAGGCGGCTTCTTCGCCGGCATGGCCGCTGCCCTTGAGACCAAGAGCAACAAGGTGGCCGTCGTCAACGGCATGGCCTATCCCTCCAACGTCAACTACCAGTACGGCTTTGAGAGCGGCGTCAACTACGTCAACGCCAAGTACGGCAAGTCTGTCCAGTGCGTGGAGCTGCCCTCCTACGCCGGCACTGACGTGACCGGCGCTAACGTCGGCGGCAACTATGCCGGCGGCTTTGCGGACGAAGCGACCGGCAAGGTCATCGGCAACGCCCTGATCCAGGAAGGCTGCGACGTGATCTTCGTCGCCGCGGGCGCTACCGGCAACGGTACCTTCACCGCTGTGAAGGAAGCCTCCGGCGTGTATGCCATCGGCTGCGACGTCGATCAGTACGACGACGGCGTCAACGGTTCTTCCAACATGATCCTGACTTCTGCGCTCAAGGTCATGCACACCAACGTCGAAAGGCAGCTCAACGCCATCCTCGGCGGCACCTTTGCGGGCAAGAACGAACTGCTGCATGCTGACACCGATTCCACCGGCTACGTCAGCGAAGAAGGCCGTCACCAGATGTCCGAGGACACCCTGGGCAAACTGGCCGAAGCCTATGAGCTGGTCAAGAACGGCACCATCGTGCCCGCCGCCAACTTCAACGGCTATACTCCTGAAGATTTCCCCGGCCTGAACTAACCGGCAGGCCATCTGCATCCGGAGCTGCTTTGACGCAGCCCCGGGTGAGGAAAGAGCGGCGCTATGGCCGCTCTTTCCTCACCCGGGAGAATGGTGAAGATTCCCCCGCCGTACAGAAAAATCCGCAGAATTGGCCGCCTGCCGGCGCGAAATTTGCCGCATGGACTGGACAGACGGCGAAAAAACAGAAATAATAGAAGAAAACGATGGATCAAGGAGGCTCTTCCAATGATTGTTCCCTCTGCCTGTAATGCCGCCGCTGTCGGCGATATCGCAAAGACCGTGCTGATGCCGGGCGATCCGCTGCGCGCAAAATTCGTGGCGGAAACCTATCTGGAAAATCCCGTGTGCTTCAACACCGTCCGCAACATGTTTGGCTTTACTGGCACTTACCGCGGCAAGCGCGTGTCCGTCATGGGCAGCGGCATGGGGATCCCCTCCATGTCCCTGTACGCCTATGAGCTGTATCATTTCTTTGAGGTGGACAACATCATCCGCATCGGCACCGCCGGCGGCATTGCTGACGACATCAAGCTCCGGGATGTGCTCATTGCCATGGGCGCCTGCACCAACTCCAACTTTGCCGCCCAGTATCAGCTGCCCGGCACCTTTGCTCCCATGGCCGATTATAGTCTGATGAAGGCGGCCATAGACAGCGAGGCCGCGAAAAAAGCCCATCTGGTGGTGGGGTCGGTCCTCACCTCCGATCAGTTCTACAATGCCAACCCCAACTACAACGCTGCTTTCCGCGACATGGGCGTTAAGGCGGTGGACATGGAGACCGCCGGCCTTTACATGACGGCCGCCGCCGCCAACAAAAAGGCCCTGAGCATTCTCACCATCTCCGACCACGTCTTTACCGGAGAGGCGCTTTCCGCTCAGGAGCGTCAGGAATCCTTCACGGACATGATGGAGATTGCGCTGGAGATTGCCTGACAGCCTGGCCTGAATCGATAAATGCGAACAAAGATGTTCCAGCAGCCCATTTTGCTGCGGCGTGGTGGGCTGCCGGACATTTTTTTCAATGGCGGGGCTTCAGAGGCAAAACTGAAGCAGCACAGTAATGCAGGAGGGGCGTATGTCACAGTACATTGTGGAAATGAAGCACATCACCAAGCGGTTCCCTGGCATCGTTGCCAATGATGATGTGACCATCCAGATTAAAAAGGGCGAGATCTACGCGCTGCTAGGAGAAAACGGCGCGGGAAAATCCACCCTGATGAGCATGCTGTTCGGCATGTATGAACCGGATGAGGGAGAGATCTTCATCCGGGGCGAAAAGGTCCGGCTGTCCTCCTCCAACGAGGCGGCGGCCCTCAACATCGGCATGGTGCATCAGCATTTCAAGCTGGTGCAGAATTACACCATCACGGAAAACATCATTCTCGGCGTGGAGCCGGTCAAAAAGAAGCTGGGCTTCCTGCCATATGTGGACATTAAGGGGACTAACGAAAAGATCCGCGCCCTGTCGCAGCGCTATGGCCTGGAGGTGGATCCCCTTCAGAAGATCGAGGACGTCAACGTCTCCATCCAGCAGCGCGTTGAAATTCTTAAAATGCTTTACCGGGAAGCGGAGATCCTGATTTTTGACGAGCCGACTGCGATCCTGACCCCGCAGGAGATCGAATTCCTGCTCGAGATCATGAAGGAGCTGCGGGCCGGCGGGAAGACCATCATCCTCATCACCCACAAGCTGGAGGAGATCAAAAAAATTGCCGACCGCTGCGCGATCCTTTACCGCGGCAAGCTGGTCAAGGTGCTGGATGTGCCCACCACCTCCACGCAGGAGATGGCGAATCTCATGGTCGGCCGCGAGGTCTCTTTCGTGACGGAAAAGGCCGGGCCGAAGTTTGGCAGGGTGGTGCTTGACGTCAAAGATCTTTCCGTCCGCAATGCCGACAAGGTGGAAATGGTCAAAAGGGTCTCTTTCTCCATTCGGGCGGGCGAGATCTTTGCCATTGCCGGCGTTTCGGGAAACGGTCAGGTGGAGATCGCGGACGCCATTGCCGGGCTGATGAAGGTTTCCGGCGGCTCCATTACCCTCAACGGAACGGATATTACCCACATGGAGATCCGCGAAAGGACGCGCAAAGGCATCTCCTATATTCCAGAAGACCGGCAAAGCTACGGTCTGGTGCTGGATTTCGATCTGCAGCAGAATCTGGCGCTCAAGAAATATTACGAGCCGCCCATGGCAAAAAAGGGTGTTTTGCAGCCGGAAGAGATCCGGGAGTATTCCGACAGGCTGATCGAAGAGTACGACATCCGGAGCGCGCAGGGCTCCAATACCTCCATGCGTTCCATGAGCGGCGGCAATCAGCAGAAGGCTATCATCGCCCGTGAGATCGAACTGGATTCCCCGCTGATGATCTTTGTACAGCCCACCCGCGGCCTTGACATCGGTGCGATTGAGAATATTCACCGGCAGATTCTGGCTGAGCGGGACAAGGGGAAGGCGATCCTATTGATCTCGCTGGAGCTTGACGAGGTGATGAGCCTGGCCGATACGATCGGCGTGCTGTACAACGGCGAGCTTTTGAAGATCGCGGGGGCGGATACGCTGACGACGCAGGAAGTGGGCCGGTACATGATGGGGGTGAAGGAATGAACGGCAAAAAAGGCGAAAAACGTGAAAAACGCGGATTTGGCCAATGGTTTCTGGACGTGATGGACGACCCGCAGCGCAGTAAAATCGCAGTGCCGCTCATCGCGATCCTGCTGAGTTTGGTGGCAATCGTCCTCTTTATGCTGCTGCTGGGAAAAAATCCCTTTACGGCGCTGCAAAGCTTTTTGCAGGGCTGCGGCCTGTGGCCCAAGCCGACGTATGCAAATGGCAAGAACATGCTGACGGACTTCCTCTCCTTCCTCGATATTCTCGCACCTATGCTGCTGGCGGCGCTGGGCATCGTGGTGGCGATGAAAGCGGGGCTGTTCAACATCGGGGTGTCTGGCCAGATGCTGGCTGCCGGCTTCCTTGCGACGGCTCTGGTGGGCTACAGCGGGTTGGACGCCGTCCTTGCAAAGCCGCTGGTGCTGCTCATCGGCATTGCGGCGGGCGGCCTGCTCGGCGCGCTGGTCGGATATCTCAAATACCGCTTCAATATTCATGAGGTGGTTTCCACCATCATGTTTAACTACATTATCAGTTACGTGACCAGCTTCTTTATCAACACCTACTATGCCGACATGATCACCCGCAGCTCCAGGGTATGCAGCCCTGCTTCCCGGCTGACCATCACCGGCGTTCAGGTGGGGAATATGAAGCTGACCATCCCCCTGGGTATCGTGCTGGCAATTGCGGCGGTGTTTGTGGTGCGCTTCCTTCTGGACCGGACGGTGCTCGGCTACGAGATGAAAACCGTCGGCCTCAATCAGAAATGCGCCCGGTATTCCGGCATCCGCGTCGGCCGCCGGATGGTGACCGCCATGGCGATCTCCGGCGTGCTAGCAGGCCTTGCGGGCGTGACGTATTACCTGGGCTATTACAACACCATTATCCCCAAAGAGCTGGCTGACATGGGCTACGACTGCATTGCCGTGTCCCTGCTTGGAAATCTCAGCCCGGTCGGTAGCATCTTCGGCGCGGTGCTGGTGACGATCTTCCAGAAAGGCAGCGTTTACATGAGCTCGACCATGAGCGTCCCCAAGGAGATCGCCTCGGTGGTCATCGGCCTGATGCTGCTGTTCTCCGCCTGCGGCACTTACATCCGCTATGCGGTGCACCAGCTGCGGGAAAAGAAACTCTATCAGCAGGCGAAAGCACCGGCCATCCCTGAGAAAACGGCCGGAACGCCGGAAGAAAAAGAGGAGGGGAATCAGTAATGGATGTCATCTTTATCGACGGTCTCTCTTTCGCTCTTCCGCTGTTCATTATCGCAATCGGCGGCATTTATTCGGAACGGGCCGGCGTGACCAACCTGGCCCTTGAGGGCCTGCAGGGCTTCGGCGCCTTTGTGGGCGCGCTGGTGGTGACGCTGCTGGCGGGCGTTTTTCCCGAAGGGTCGCAGGCGTATTTTTACATCGCGGTGGTCGCGTCGATCCTGGGCGGCATGGTGTATTCCATGATCCATGCGCTGCTTTGCATTAAGTTCCGGGCCAACCAGGTCATCAGCGGCGTGGTGGTCAACATCCTCGCCGTGGCGCTGACTACCTTCCTGACCAGCCAGGCCAACATGGCGATCTCGGGAAACGCCTCCAACAAATTCCAGCTGGGTGTATCGAGCCGCTTTACCGTTCCGCTGCTTTCGGAGATCCCAGTGATCGGCGCGCTCTTTAAAAACATGTATCCCTTTGAGCTCATCATCCTCGCTGTGGCGCTGGTGATGTGGTATGTGCTTTACAAGACCCCTTACGGCCTGCGGCTTCGGGCCTGCGGCGACAATCCCCATGCGGTGGATGCGGCGGGCGGCAGCGTGGGAAAGACCCGCTTCCTTGCGGTCATGGTCTCCGGCGCGCTGTCCGGCCTCGGCGGCATTTGCTTTGCCTATTCCATTTCTGCCAACTTCTCTCCGGGCATCTACATGGGCTACGGCTATCTCGCCATTGCCGCTATGATTTTCGGCAACTGGAAGATCCTGCCGACGCTGGCAGTCTGCATGCTGTTCGGCTTTGCCAAATCCATCGGCTACAAGCTGTGCCTGCTGTTGGAGATGTCCAGCAACTTCTCCGACCTGTTCATGATCTTCCCGTACGTGCTGACGCTGTTGCTGCTGGTGTTTTTTTCCAAGCACAACCATCCGCCGCGGGCTGCGGGCGAGATCTATGACAAGGGAAAACGATAGCTTTTTTGAAACGGACTGCGGTTCTCTCAAAAGGAAGGGCCGCAGTTTTTATATCTTAAATGTTACAATTTGTTCATAAAGCAATAGTTTTTGCGATAAAATACAAGATGAAAAGGAAAAATAAGGGATAAAACATAGATAAAAAGGAAGAAAATGAAGTATAAAGAAATAGGAAAAATATATCTATTGCAAAATATAGAAATAAATCAGATTAAATTTGAAATATTTACGTAATATTTAGTTGACAGACTCTGGCCGCTCTGGTAGAATCAGGGTGTGCAAAAGGGTAAGCAAGCCCCGTGCTGTTCGCTCCAAGACGAACTGCTGAATCTTGCAATTTTAAAATTTTGAAAGGAGACTGATGACATGAAGAAGACTCTGTCTATCGTGCTGGCCCTGGCGCTGGCTCTGAGCATGTTCGCGTCCTTCGCGTTCGTTCTCGGCCCCAGCTCTGGCGTGGCCGGCGCTACCAACAGCGCTCTGAACATCACCAAGTTCTACACCACCTATGACGCTGCCAACCTGCTGGCCGGCACCCGTCTGTATGCTCCCATCGTGGACAAGACCGACTCCGCCTTCGCCAAGAACGAGCTGATCCAGTTCTGCGTGGAGTTTGAAGTGCTCAACCAGAAAGTCGTTGCCAACGGCATTGACGCTGCCAAGGCCAACGGCACCTCTACCCTGGTGTTCTCTTCCGACACCGTGAACCTGTCCGTCAACCAGTATCCCGGCCAGATGGCCCTGTATGCTGACGCTGGCATGGATCTGGTCAACGCTGTGAAGGTCGTTACCAACCTGCAGAACCAGGGCGGCGACTACAACGCCAAGTACAACACCCTGACCGTGGAAGTGGACTTCTCTCAGGCTGGTCAGCGCATTGACGGCTTTGACGACAAGGGCATTGCCATCTCCGCTCCCGCCAACTACAAGGAAGCCAAGAACACCTACTCCCTGATCTTCTCCGGCATCACCAAGGGCGAGATCACCGAGAAGGGCGCTGTCCAGATGAAGACCGCTTATGACGCTGGCATCGCTTTCACGAAGGTTAATGGCGTTCCCACTGCTGAAGTGGTTCGCAACGACCGTCACTATCAGATCCGCAAGGTGGATGCTCTGTGGGATAAGGTCACCGCTTCTGTTCCTTACTACGCTGCCCTGAGCACCATCGGCTACGAGATCACTCTGGGCACCCTGCAGCCTGACGGCAAGACCTATGTCTACGACAAGCCCGTCGCTCAGTTCGATACCGAGGTTGTGGTTTACCAGAACATCGATGACGAAGTGGACGGCACCGACATCGAAGGCATCGGCGCTTCCCTGGGTCTGGTCGAGCGTGAATACAACGGCGGCCGCATCAAGGTCTTCAAGACCGTGCTGAACGACGGTACCACCGTGTACCTGCGCGCTGACGGCACCAAGGCCTTCACCAAGACCGCTGACGAGCTGGCCCGCTTTGAGACCTGCATGAACGACTTCGGATTCAAGACTGACGTTGGCTACACCTACAAGCTGACCGACGGTCTGTTCACCGCTGATGGCACCTATGGCATCGTTCGCGAAGCTACCTACAACAACGGTACCGTCGTTCCCGTCGAGCCCGAAGATGACAACCCCGGCGATGTGGAAGAGCCCACGACCGAAGATCCCATCGAAGAAGAGCCCACTGATGAACCTATCGATGAGCCCATCGACGAGCCCATTGACGAGCCCATCGACGAGCCCGAAGCTCCTCAGACCGGCGACTTCGCTTCCAACGTCGCTGTCGCTCTGGCTGCCGCTGCCATCGTGGCCGCTGCTGCTCTGGCCTTCGTGATGAAGAAGGTTCGCGACTAATCTGAATACGGATTAGGCCGCACCCCCTTGGAAACAGCATCGCTGCCATACCTTTGCACAATGGAGCCGCCTCTTGCCGGGCGGCTCTTTTTTTACGCTGCGCTTTCGCAGAGATGCCTTCGGCATTTCCGCGAATTTGCCTTTCCAGCCTGTCGCCCCGACGGACTCCCGGCGGCGTGACGTCAGAGCCGGTTGTAGTTTTAGATGGTGGGGAAGAAGAGTACGAAATCATGCGGATTTCATCCGTTGTTCTCCTTCGGAGCACAGGTTGGGCAAAGCCATGGCCCATTTCAAACGAATCAAAACACAAAAAAAGAGCACCTGCTTTGGTGCTCTTTTGCCTGTAACGAAACGAAAAGACGGACACACGTCCTGCAGAGACACGCCGTGTTCCCGCCGGAGAACTGCCAAAGCGCACCGGAGCCTGTTCTGCCCGCGTTGGGGCACGCCAGAACGGCGCCGGTTCCGCCGGATTCAGAACTCGATCCCCCTTCGGGCAGGGATGCCCTTTTCAAAGGGGTGGCGGCGCAGAGTCATCTCCGTGATGTAGTCCGCCGCATCGACAAGCAGAGGCGCAGGGTCGCGGCCGGTCAGGATCAGCTCCATGGAGGGGGGCTTTTGCTGCAAAAAGGAAGCGACAGCTTCCCGGTCGATCAGGTCGAGTGCATAAGCTGCGCAGATCTCGTCGAGCAGGATCAGGTCGTATTGGCCGCTGAGCATCCATTGCCGCGCCTGTTCAAGATGCGCATTATGGATATGGCGGGTGTTGGTCTTTTGCTCCAGTGTCATGGAGAAAGAGAAGTTCTTGCCGTCCTGCCCGCGGAGAATGGAGACATTGGGCACTTTCTCCAGAAAAAGGATTTCGCCGGTTGGGGTGTTTTTGAGAAACTGAACGATGCCGGCGCGCAGCCCCCGGCCCAGCGCACGAACCACCAGCCCCATGGCAGCGGTAGTTTTTCCCTTGCCGTCGCCACAATAAAGATGAATCAGGCCCTGCATGATAGGATTGCTCCTTTTCAATTAACCTAAGCAATAGAAGCCGGACTCGGTTTGCCGCCACAGAAAGCACGCCATAACGGCGTCATCATTGGCTAAAATATACGCTATTTCTCCCTCATCTTCCTTGCTCTGCCGCACTTTATGGGACGGCAGCTCCGGAGGACTCCGCAGGCGTCATTTGGATGGAGTTTGCGGCGGAAAAAGGAGGCGTAGCGACAATGATGCCGGCCAACGACAGCAAAGAACTCCGCTAAGTGACGCCTGCCAAACGGGTCTGGATTTACTGCTTAGGGCTATTGTAGCCGAAAGGGGGCGAGGTTGTCAAAGAGGCGTTTGGGAAGAGGAAACGCCTTCTTTTTCGGGAGAAAGAATGGAGCGCCCCGCCGTGGAGCGCTCGCCTGGAAAATTGGGAAGGAAAAGAAGAAGGATTTATGCACCAACGGAAACAGTTTCAGGAAGAGTGCTGCCGCCGTCAATGACGACCTGGGTGCCCGTCAGATAAGAGGCGTCGTCCGAAGCGAGGAAGGCGGCCAGATGACCCACTTCTTCGGGGGTAGCCAGACGGCCCAGCGGGACAGCGCCGGCGATGCCGTCGATGACAGAGCCGGGATTATTGGGATCGGACTGAACGGCGATGCTCTGCGCCATGGGGGTCATGACGTAACCGGGCATGATGGCGTTGACGTTGATATTGTACTTGGCGGTCTCACGGGCCAGGGCCTTGGAGAAGCCGTACACTGCCGCCTTGGTCATGGCGTAGGCGGTTTCGCCTTCATCGGCGACCATGGGGCCGGTCACGGAAGACATGATGACGATCTTGCCGTAGTTCTGGGCAACCATGTGGGGCAGAACCGCTTTGGTGGTGTTCCACACGCCCTTAATATTGACGTTGATGTGGAAGTCACGGTCTTCGTCGGTCATGTCGAGGAAGGAGCTGAGCTTGCAGACGCCGGCGTTGTTGACGAGGATGTCAATGCGGCCGTAGGCGGCGATGACCTTTTCCACGGCAGCCTGAAGGCTGGCGGGATCGGTAACGTCTACGCCCACCGCCATGGCCTTGAGGCCCTTGGCGTTCAGTTCGTCGGCGATGGCCTGGGTTTTGCTGGTGCTGCGGGCGGCGAGAACAACGGTGGCACCCTCTTCCGCCATGACGCGGGCGATACCCTCGCCAATGCCCATGGAAGAACCGGTAACGAATGCGATTTTGTTGTTGAGTTTGCCCATTGTGATATACTCTCCTTTGGTATGTTATGGGAAAAGGAAATTTTGATAAATATTTATTTATCATGATTATACCTGATTGCAGAAAATCATGCAAGGAAAATTGAAAACAAATAGAATATTCAAAAATAGCATCTGAAAACCGCTTCAAAACTCTTTTGGCGGAAAAAGAATCCGGGAAAAAGAATTTTTTAGCCAAAACAGAAGCGGCGACAACTTTTCTTCGCAATGGGACGTCTTTATTACTGTGAGCGAAAGAGCTGGCCAGATAGAAACGCTCCGAAGCCGCCCTGCTTTGGGTGGAAAAGTGTGAGATACGCAGAGATTACAATAAAAAGGAGGAAGGCAGCTTGCGGGCAGCGGAAAAAGAGCAGGCCGTTGCAGAAGCCCTGCAAAAATGGGAGGGGAGCTTTTACCGGCTTGCGCTGAGCTATGTCCATCATCCGGAAGATGCGATGGACGTCGTTCAGGAAAGCGCCTATAAGGCAATTCGCAGCAGCGGGAAATTCCGGGAAGAACCGGCGGCACTCAAGGCGTGGATCTTTCGGATCGTTGTCAATACTTCGCTGGACTGGATCCGGAAAAACCGCAGGATCACCGTGGTGGAGGAGATTCCGGAGCAGGGGAAGGAAGACAGCTATGAACGCATGGAGCTGCTCAATCTTCTGCGGGCGCTGGACGAAAAGACCAGGACGGTCATCATCCTCAAATATTTTGAGGATCTGAAGCTGGAAGAAATTGCTCGGGTGCTGGACGAAAACCTCAACACGGTTAAATCACGGCTGTACCGGGGGCTGAAACAACTGAGAATTGAACTGGATGGAAGCAAGAAGCAGGAGGGCGGTACGTATGCAGGATGAGTCCAGATTGTTCGCATTGAAAAAGGCGTACTGTGAAATAGAGATTCCAAGGGAGTTGGATCAGAAGATGAAACAAGCCATTGAAAAAGCACAGAAGAAAGGGCAGAACCACTGGAGAAAGACGCTGGGTATTTGCGGGACAATGGTGGCGGCGGTCTTTGCGGCGGTCGTGCTGCTGGCAAACGCCAGCCCGGCGACGGCGAAGGCCATGGAAAGCATCCCGGTGCTGGGGCCGCTGGCGGAGCTTGTCGCCTTCCGCACCTTTGAGGAGGAGAGCTACGGCGTAGAGGCGCATCTGGAGATTCCGCAGATCGAAGGGTTGGAAAATGAAAAGGCGCAGGCAAAGCTCAATGCTGCTGTCAACGAATACGCTGAAGAACTGATGGCGATGTATCGTGAGGCAGAAGAAAATGCGCAGCGGATGAAGGAAGAGGCACCTGAACTGATGGAAAAAAGCCAGACGGCTCATGTTAGTCTGGAAAGCCGTTTTGCAGTGCTGACGGACAACGACAGGATCTTTTCCATGGCGATGTACACGGATCTGGTGATGGCAGGCGCCCAGCAGAGCAGCCGGCATTTCACGGTGGACAAAGCAAGCGGCGCCATTCTGACGCTGGAAAAGCTCTTCCAGGCGGACAGCGATTATATCACCGTGCTCAGTGAGGAAGTCATTCGCCAGATGAAGGAACAGATGGCGGAGGACGAGACGGTTTCCTATTTTATCGGAGAGAATGAATTCGATGGTTTTATGCAGATTAAAGCCGATCAGGATTTTTACATCAACGAAGCAGGAAACGTGGTCCTCTGCTTTGACGAATACGACGTGGCGCCCGGCTACATGGGCGCGGTGGAGTTTGAGATCCCCAAAGAAACGGTGAAAGAGATCGCCGGTGCGATCCTGCTGCGCTGACGGGGTACAAAAAGAGCCTGTACGGACATCGTACAGACTCTTTTTTACGGCTTCTCTGCGGTTCCCCCGTGCCCACCCTCCCCCTGCCGTCAGCGCCAGGGAGTAACGGTGAAAGATACAGAATGCGCATGTGCGCAGTGCTGGGCGTTACAGTCTTGGTGCGTCACACCCCGCTTCGCATATGCCAGTGATAACTCATTCGCTCTCAGTTATCGGAGATCAGCGCTCGCCCGAAAGGGGTACCAACGAAACGCAAGGAGCCTGCAGCGATTACAGCAGGTCGCAGGTCCAATTAAGCCCCTGGATCTCTGTGTCGAGCAGGCGAAGCTCCCTGCTCATGGCGTCGATCTGCTTTTGCAGCTCGGAGACGCTGACCGTGCTGAAAATACGGATCTCGGTGTTGGCATAACGGTCGACCTTCCGGCTTGCTTCCGAGCAGAATTCCCGCAGCGTGGAAAGGTACAGCGCCAATGCATCCCGATGGGCCAGCTTGTCCGTCAAAGAGAGGCCGTCGGCGCCCATGGTCGTGCAGTTGCTATGGTTGATGCGGCGGATAAGCTCTTCCAGCTGGCTGATGTCGCCGGAAAGCTCGTTGAGCAGCGCCTGAGGATCTTCGGCGGGGGTGTCGTTTTCCTGAACCTTCGCGTTGGAGTGGAGCCGCTCCTTCAGCTGCGCAATGTGCTTTTGAAGGTCGGCCCGCAGGATCAGGGCTTCTGCCAGTTTCATGTCAGCGCTCCTTTCGCTGTAAAATTATGATAATACGAACAAAATTGAAAAGACACAAAAAGACCTGAAAACTCCAGGTCTTTTTGTGGTAGCGGCGGGGAGATTCGAACTCTCGACACTCCGGGTATGAACCGAATGCTCTAGCCAGCTGAGCTACGCCGCCAGAAATGGTTGCGGGGATGGGATTTGAACCACATGACCTCCGGGTTATGAGCCCGACGAGCTACCAGACTGCTCTACCCCGCGACGGAAAACGTCGTATCCCTGCAAAATACAGGCTCAAGCGACGAATATTATTATATGGTTTTCCGGCGAAAAAGTCAAGCATTCTTTTCCGAAAGGCAGTATTTTTTCTGATTTTGGAAGGTCAGGGCGCCTTGGGCAGGCGAAGGGACTCCACTAGCGCCTTGTCCTTTTCCTTTTTCAGGATGGTCACTTCGCTTCCGGGGGAAACATTTTCATAGATCCAGCGGGCGTCCGGCACGGTCAGCCGTACGCAGCCGTGGGAAGAGGCCCGGCCGAGATTGCGATAGCTGCTGCGGATGAGCGTATCGGCGTCCTTTTCCCGGTAGAGCACAGAGTGGATGAAGATATCCCCGTCAATCTGCGACCAGTACTGGGCGTAGCATTCAAATTTTTCAAAGTAGCCGAAGCGTTCCCGTTGTTTGCCCATGGTAAAGGTGCCCTGGGGCGTTGGGGTATCCCAGCGGCCAACGGTGCAGAGCATCTGCCGCACTGGTGTGCCGGCGCTGTCAAGCACGGTCATGATACGGTTGGTCAGATCGATCTCGATGGAATAGGTGCCTGCCGGCGGAAGAGAAGCCGATTCGGTGTAGTCGCCGTTGTCGCCGGTCAGCTCCTGATAGCTCATCTGCGTCGAAAAGGCAATGGAAGGAGAAGAAGCCTCCGGTGCGGACGAGGGAGAAGCGGGAACAGCGCTGGGGACAGGAGAGGGTTCTGCGGCCGGCGGCGCAGAGGGCGAAGGGGCGGGTTCCGCGGTCTGGGGCACGGGAGAAACAGAGGGAGAGGGTTCTGCCGTCTGCGGCGTCTGCCGGGTGGAAGGACTGACAGAATCTGCAGAATCTTTGGAAGGAAGCTGCGCGGAACAGCCGCACAGAAGCAGCAGTGTCAGAAGCAGTGCGCTCCGTTGAAAATGTTTCATGCAAAACAACTCCTTTTGCAGCTTAGTCTTTCCTGCCGGACGCGGTGCAATCGATACACTTTCTGGCAGAGGCGCAACAGGGCATACAATGTGAAATTTTGACTTGCAATTTTTAGGATTGTTTTATATAATGCGCCCGTATTGAAGAATTTTCAGGGCCAATGCGGAAAGACCGGTAGTTTTGGGAACCTTTGACCGTTTTTCTCCGGATTCGTTCGAAAAAATCACAGGCCATACGGACAGCTGGGTCAAATGCCGGACCGGCACTTTCGTTGCCTTATTGATTGGGCGAAAGCTCAAATTTTATAAGTTGGTTACTTATAACCATGCACTCTGCGGAGCGCGGCCACTTGTGAAACAATCAATAAGAGTAGTAAAAGTAAGTTCTTGCTATATAGACTCTGAAATGACGGGGATCATACTGCGGCGGGAAAGGTCTTTTTTCTGCAAAAAACAGAAAAAGGAATGGGTTGCGGGGAGAATACGGACGTTGATTGATGCTCAAGTGGAGCGGTGAATTCCTGTTTTGGAAATGCGCCGCCTGCCTGGCCTTTTTTATTTGATGCCGCCAAAAGGATGCCGGGAAGGGGAGAGCCGCCAATGGAAAGCAAGCTCAAGCTTTACGGGTTCAACAATCTGACAAAATCCCTCAGCTTTAATATCTATGACGTGTGCTACGCCAAAAGCCAGCGGGAGCAGCAGGACTATATTGCCTATATTGACGAGCAATAAAATTCCGAACGGCTCACCGGCATCCTCACACGGGTTACGGAGATGATCGGTGCGCGTGTTTTGAGCATTTCCCGGCAGGATTATGAGCCGCAAGGGGCCAGTGTCACCTTTCCCATCGCAGAGGGCGGCATGGTGCCCGCCGGTAGCGATACGATCGTGGCCCATGCGGTACGATGCCATCGGCATCAACGTGTATCACTCCAATCGCCTGCTTATCTCGAAAGCGAGTTTGACCAGATTCTTTCCCTGTGTGACCGTCTGGTGTTCAACTCCATGGCCCAGTGGGAACGCTTCGGCCCGCGGGCGCAGGCAGATGGAAAGCGCTGCGGGCTTCGGATCAATCCCGAATGCTCCACACAGGAGCACCATGCGATCTATGATTCCTGCGCACCGGGATCCGGGCATCACAGCTGCCCAAACACTGCCCGAAGGTATTACGGGGCTGCATTTTCATACTCTCTGTGAGCAGGATGCGGACGCCCTGGAAAAGACGCTCGACGCGGTAGAAACACGCTTTGGCCCCTGGCCCAGGGAACTTTCCTGGCTCAATTTCGGCGGCGGGCATCACATACCCGCCCCGGCTACGATCTGGAGCGGCTGATCCTGCGCGATATGGCCCATTACTCCATCGTCAAAAACAATACCTTCAACGGCATGCGGCTTGCTGCAATCGCGCTGCGCAGGAGGGATGGAAGCACGCAGATCATCCGGCAGTTCGGTTATGAGGATTTCAGGGCCCGTCTGTCCTGAGCTGCCGGAAATTCGGCGGGAAGCTTGACAGCAGATGGTGTTTGCGGTAAAATGCAAATGCTGTGTATGATGCTCTCGTATGCCCTTTTTCCATAGAAAATGTGCTGCTGAGAGACGGCTGCGGCGTGTCTGCTGGCCTGCACCAATAGCTCAGTAGGATAGAGCGACCGCCTCCTAAGCGGTAGGTCGGGGGTTCGAATCCCTTTTGGTGCGCCACGAAAGAAACCTCTTTTGTCTGCCAGGGCAAAAGAGGTTTTTCATGCTTTTAGAAGCAAAATAGCCCGAAATACAGCAAATCAGCACCGAAACAGGGGTTGGAACGGTCATCGAGGCCGCGCCATCCCCTGTTTTTTGCCTTTCAAGGGGCAAAAATGCAGAATACTTTTAGGGTTTCTTGGCTCAGCAAAGAAACCGAAAAACTTGCAACTGACGGGATTTGAATCTTAAAAGCAGCAAAATCATGAACACGGATGACGGAATCGAGGTACACTTCAAACGCGGCGTGATCTCCACACATGAATAGAATACCAGTCTTAAAAACGCTGGTTGTCGGGAGCGTTTTTGCACTCAGTAGAAATTTTTACAGTTTGGTAGTATAATCATTTTGATAATTTATAATTTGGCGAGGTGTATATATGAGAAAAATCATTTTATTTATTGCAATGAGCCTTGACGGATTCATAGCGGATAGCAAGGGTGGTGTCGGTTGGCTGAAAGGGCAAGGCCACGATAATGAAAATATTGATACTTATTCAGAGTTTGTAAAAGGCATTGATACGATTTTGATGGGTTGGAATACTTATCATCAAGTTGCTACTGAACTTTCTCCGAAAGAATGGATATATAGCGATTTTACAACCTATGTAATTACGCATAACAAGCATGTTTCGTCTGAAAAAATCCGATTTACAAATATAAATCCTGTTGATTTGATAAAAGGATTAAAAGAAAAAAACGGAAAGGGGATTTGGATTTGCGGCGGAGCTAATCTTGTTCAGCAGTTAATAAATGAGGATTTAATCGACTGCTATCATATTACTGTAATTCCAACACTTTTAGGCTCTGGTATTCGACTTTTTGAAAACGGAAAACATGAAATTAAGCTGAGATTGCTTCGTACACAATCATATAATGGTATGACAGATTTAGTCTATACACGAAGATAACTCCCAATTTGCATGGCAGAGAAGAAATAACGACTAATCACATACTTTTAGCCGTTCTTACCCCTGTTTTGCTCCGTTTGGTCGTTCTTTCGCACGCGAAAAGCCCCGAATCATGAAAGATTCGGGGCTTTTTTCATCCGGATTTTTGCCGCGTTTTTCCGTTAAAGAAATCGTTGGAAACAAACTCTTTTTGGGGAGAGCAAGCTCTAGGAAGCTCTCCTCTCTGCTTCATCAGTGCGGCACATTGCAGCAGCTGCTTGCGGGAAGAAACGCCAAGCTTGCTGTAGATGCCTTTATTATGATATTTGAGCGTGTTTTCGCTGATGCTCGCGATCTGCTGGATCTCTTTGGCGCTTTTGCCATTCAGATAAAACGGGAGAGGAAAGATCGCCCTTGATGCGATTGAGCCCCTCAAGGATGGGGGTAACGTAGCGCTTGCTGATCCACAGGCAGGTGAACAGCGCTGCCATGGCAAGAATAAACAGGATCAAGGCAAGGCTAGCTGGCCGCGGCGCATGGCGCTTTTATACAGCTGGGGTAGCATGACAGCGGGAGGGACGCTCATGCAAAAGTTGTGTGGCTGGAAAAAAAGAACGTCAGGCCATGACTTTCTTCCAAGTAGAATGGGCCGGTAGTTACAGGCATATATCCGGAGTGGGAACCGGTGAACTGGCCGGTGTAGCCTTCCGGTGTCTGATCAAGAAGGGCACAGACGAAGTGCTGGAACTGGGAGTCGATGGTGCAGTAGGTCAGCTGGAAAAACAGGTCGCTGATCTCGTAGCCGCATAGGCCGATGATGCGCCCCTGATCATCCAGAATGGGAGCGCACAGGAAACGAACATGCTCCCATGCGTCGGGCAGCTTGCAGACTGTTGAAAGACACTGCTCCTGTGTACCGCTGAGCAGACCGTCAATGTGGGGAAATCCCCCGCCTTTGTTTCATACTGCCAGGTGCTGTGCAGGTTGATGTCATTTTCCCGCGCGACAGAAGAAGAACCGCGGAAAAGGCACACCTGATTGTTGACAGTGTTTTCCGCATAAAAATTGGCATATTTGAGATACAGGCCGCTGTAATACGCTTTCTCCAACCGGTATTGACGCTGGTGCCAAGCACGTAGAACGCGCCGCTGCAGGGCGCCATCTGAAGATAGAAACACACGGTGGAAAGGTAGCCGATTGCAGAGCCGAAAGGGCTTCGCCGTTATTTTGCAGGTCGTTGAAGGAAAGCCTGGAAGCTTTGAGCTGCTGTTGGAGCTGGGTGGAAAGCTGACTGGAAAAATGCTCGACCCGGGCGGAGAGCTCATCAAGATCGTGCTGGATTTGGAGCATGGAGACTTCGAGCTGCTGATTGAGAACCCGTTCAAAGGTGCCGCCGATTGGGTTGAGAACGTTGAAAAGGTTCAGTAGCAGAAGGATCAGCGCCACGAACGCACACATGGCGGAAAAAAGATAAAGCATAAGCCGCCTGTGCAGTGTGATTTTTGACGCAGGAATCAGACGGAACGCCTTTTTCAGTTGTTTCGGTTTTGGCAACGACATTATAATCCTCCCCGCCCGGAGTGAGAGTTATTTCAAGGCATCCTGAATGTGAGCGAGCGCATTTTGAGAAAGTTCTGTGCAAACGGCAGAGGGATCTTCTCCGGCGGCAGTGCGACGGAGATATTCCTCATGGGCCGTATGCAGCTCGGTTTTGATGGCCTTTTCAAAAGAAGACTGAGCTTCCCCTGCACCCGGATAGAGCGGCAGCAGGCAGAAAGCATAGGTTCTGTACAGAGAGTTGGCCGCGTCGTAGACCATGCGGTATTTTTCGTTTTCTACAGCACCCGTGTTTGCAAGGAGGCTGCCAAAAGAGGATTCTGTTACGGGAAAATAGCCTGAGCGGGTCACAAAATCAAGGTTTTGCTGGCCGCTGGTGATCCATTTGGCAAAGCAGGCCGCCGCAAGATTTTTGCGCTCATCCTCGCTGCGGATGGCAAACAGGCCGGTTCCACGCTGCACGACGGTGGGCTTTCCGTCTTCAAAGACGGGGTAAGGGAGCACGGAGGTTTCGATGTTCTCAGTGGTATTGTCCTGATAGGTCACGTAATCGCGCAGGTCGACGACGGCGACGGCAGCGTTTTGAACCTGCTGGGCTGCCTGCGCCGCCTTGGCGAGGAATGGAATTATGACAACGATTATCCTTGCCTGCCGGAAGATGGCGTAGCGTACTACAAGGGAATGGATCTTGATGAGATCGCGGAAGTGTTCGGACTGGGCGCTTCCGAGCTCCCGTAAGCGCCAGCGGTTTTCCCTGCCGGCTTTGCCGGGCCTGCCGGATCCATTGGGGCGCCTGCCCCTGTGGTTGGATGAGTATCAGGCCCCGGGAGGCTCGCAAAAAATGCAAAATCAGACTGGCGCACGCCGGAGAATTCCCTAAAAAGAAAGAGAGGTTTGATCTATGCAGTACAGAATCGAGGGCGGCACCCTGCCCGCCGTCATCCTTCAGCTCAACCAGGGCGAGACGATCGTGAGCGAAGCGGGCGCACGAACCTGGTCTCGCGGCCCCGTCCTGACGGAGGTGAAGGCAGAGGGCGGCTTTGGAAAGTCCATCAGCCGCATGTTCTCCGGCGAGAGCCTGTTCATGTCCCGCTATACAGCGCAGGGTCCGGCAGAACTGGCATTCTCTTCTTCTTTTCCTGGCAGGATCGTTGCGCGGGAGCTGCAAATCGGCGAGAGCATTGTCTGCCAGAAGTCGGCCTTCCTCTGCGCCACCGCGGGGATGGAGCTGGCGGTGCATTTCCCAAAGAAGCTGGGTGCCGGATTCTTTGGCGGCGAGGGCTTCATTATGCAGCGGGTCACCGGTCCTGGCCTGGTGTTTTTGGAGGTGGACGGCTATTGCCAGGAGTATGACCTGGGACCCGGTGAGCAGCTCGTCTGCGATACTGGCGTGTTGGCTATCATGGACGCTACCTGCCAGATGGACGTGCAGATGGTCAAGGGCGCGAAAAACGTCTTCTTTGGCGGAGAAGGCCTGTTTGACACGGCCGTCACCGGCCCCGGCAGGGTATATTTGCAGACCATGACCGTTGAAAAGCTCGCCAAGCTCATGATCCCGTTCATGCCCTTTAAGAAATAAGGATTGTCCGTTGATGCGGCGGACGGAAAGGCGCGCATAGCCCGGTCCGTTCCGCTGCAAAGATGGAAGAGGATCACCGGACCGGTTCTGTGAGAAAAGACCCTTGACAGACTCCGACAGATTCCGGAAGGAACCGCATGGACGAGCCGGACCGGCTGGAAAGCCGGTTCGCTTTTCTGAAGGGAGGAACCTATCGATGAAACAAAGGATCGCGTTTGTTCTTGCAGCCATTTTGCTGCTTTGCTGCGCTGGATGTGCCGACCTCGTGCAGAAGGCGGAAGCGGATCTTGTCTTACAGCTGCAGCAGGCCCTGAAAGATAAAAATCAGAATGAGACGGAGAGGCCGCCCGCAGCCACGGAGGGCAGTGTGTCCGGACAGGGCTCCGGCTCCATCCGGCTGCCTGCGGCCATGGGTTCCGGAGAAAAGGAACAGCAGAAATCTGCTCTTCCAGTGCTTTCCACTTCCATGCCTTTTCCGGGGGAAATGGATCGAGGATGACAGCTATTACAATGCGGATGGAAGCTACGTGGAAAGCTATTTCTACGACTATACGGCGACCAGAACCGAGGAAGGAATGAAGCTGGAGGCATCTCTTTATGCAGGCAATGAAGAGATCGAGACAGTAGTGGAAGAGGATCTGCCCGGAGAGCTGCTGGAGATCGCCAGAACCTGCGAGGTCAATCAATGGAACGGGTTTCACAAAACCGGCTCCTATGTGCTGGATGGAGAAAGCTTTGCTCTTTCCATGAAGTTTGAAGATGACTCCGTTCTATCCGCCAGCGGCAATAACTCTTTCCCGGAAGGGTATAGAGAAGCTCAACGGCAGGTCGTGGCGTTCTTTGAGGATGCGGTGGAACGATATGCGCCCCCGGGTGATGTGCCCACTTCCGTGCGGGCTGTGTTTGAACGCGAAGAAAGCCGTTTTGAGCTGTATGCGCCGAAGGAAAGCGGCGGTATGGTATGGCTCAGGCTCGACATCAGCGACCCGGACGGCCAGTACGGCATGGGAGAGGAATATTTCTTCAAAGAGTATGTGAAAGAGTTTCCCTTTGAAACGATCGGACAGATCGCTCTTGACTATGATGTTGCCGCATGGAATGGCTGGGATCAGGAGGACGAAAGCGAAGAAGGCAGGGAGCAGTTTGAGCTGTCGCTGGATTTCGGCATGGGAAAGTCCATCTGGGCAAAGGGAACGCAGTATTCTGAAAACTACGAGCAGGTGCGGGAATGTCTGATTCGGGAAAGGATTGACTTTGCGCACAAAAACGGCTGGGAAAGCCAGCCGAAAGAACAGTGACTTGAAAAAGCCGTGCGGAAGGTGCACAGATAAAACAACAAAGAAGAATTGAGGAGGAAATCATGAAGGGTTCGACGTTTTTGAAAGTGACTGGAATTTTGATGATCGTTTTTGGAACGCTGGCGCTGGTACTTGCCATTATCGCCGTTGCGGCTGTTGCGCTGGCTTCTTCGCTGTGCGTCCTTTCCACGATCCTGACGCTGGTGGGCGATCCTGATAGCTTCAGCATTATCAGCGTTTTGATCGGCTTGGTTCTTCCGGTACTTTACCTCATCGGCAGCTTTCAAAACAAGAAACTGCGTGGATAACGGTCAGAGGGTCTGACCGGGGCTTTCAGAAGGGAAGGCAGGAAAAACATGGGTCTGTTCGACAAGAAATACTGCGATGTGTACGGAGAAAAGATCGGGATTTTGGGCAACCGCAAGCTGGAAGACGGAAATCTCTGCAAAAACTGCGCCGGAAAGCTCTCTCCGTTCTTCAGTGAACGAAGGAGCTCCACGGTGGAAGAGATCAGGGAGCAGCTTGCCTACCGCAAAGCGAACCAGGAGCAGGTCGACGCTTTTAACCCGACCAAGGTGCTTGGCGGCGACATGAAGATCTATTTTGACGGGGACAGAAAGCAGTGGCTGGCCAGCCGCGCGCGTTCCTGGCGCGGCGCGAATCCGGATGTGCTGTCTTTTTCGCAGGTAATGGGCTGCGACGTGGATGCGGATGAAAGCAAGCGGGAACTCAAGCGGAAGAATCCCGAGGGAAAGGAAGTCAGCTATGTTCCGCCGCGTTACGAGTATTCCTACGACTTTTACGTGACGATCCATGTCAACTCGCCCTGGTTTTCTCAGATCCGTTTTCAGGTCAATGATGATGAAATCCACCAGCGCGGCGGGATCGCTTACCGTGAAGCGCAGAAAAATGCCGACGAGATACGGCAGGCTCTTCTGCAGGTGCGCGACGCGGAGCGCGAAGCCGTTTTGAGCTGTATGCGCCGAAGCAGAGCGTCGTGTGCCCTTACTGCGGCGCCACGACGACGCCGGATGCCGGCGGCTGCTGCGAGTATTGCGGCTCTCCTGTCAGCAGGTGAGCTTGCGGCCTGAGCTTGCAGGCGCAAAATACAAAAAGCCCATGAAGCAGGAATTTACTTCATGAGCTTTTGCATTCAGATGCTGTCAGACGCTTCGGCGTCCAGCATCTGATCGACCAAAGCTGCTACCAACCTGCGATCTCGCATATCGCATTGCTGGATCAGCCGGACAAGCTGGGTGCAGTCGTTTTCGGTTTCTGCGGTTTCAGGATAGAAAATGCAATCCGCTGAAATACCTAAACTGCGGATCAGGCGGTACAGGACATCGAACTTTGGCTTGCGGTTTTCGTTTTCGATCGCGGTGAGATAACGGGTGCTGATGCCGGCGCGCCCGGCGAGCTGATCGCGTGAGTAATCCTTTCCGATGCGCGCGCGCTTCAGGATTTCTCCCAGCTTGTTCGTTTCTCTGTTCCTTGAAGAGGCCACTATTGGTTCACCCCCTTTCCTGGAATCATTTTATAGAGTGGAGTTTGTGCGGAGAATGATGTAACAATGATATAATATTTGTACCTATGGTGGCAAATAAAAAGCTCTGTTGCCGGATGCTGATGAAAAAACAGCCGGGCATCAGGGCTTTTTCTGTTTGCTGCTTGCTCTGAAAAAGCATGAGGAGGACCTGACCGTGTCCAAAAAACAAAATGCGGCGGCACTTTGCGGCGTGCGGGAAAAGGCTGCGGGATTTGCAGAAGGGCGAAGTTTGATTAAAAGAGAAAACTTTGGAGGGAAAGCCATGAAAAAAGTGCTGTGGACCGTGCTGCTGACGGCATTGCTGCTCTGCTCCGCCTGCGGGAAAAAGGCGGAGCAGCCGGAAGAATGGGTGGGCGTCTATCAGGCGGCCGGCGGATGGGTGATGGGGACGGAAGTGGAGATCTCGCAGCTGCACCGAAACGGTGTGACGCTGTCCCTTCACGAGGACGGGACGTTCCGGATCCTCTGTGACGACGCTGTCGCCGAAGGAACGTGGAGCCTTGGGCAGAAGGAGCTGCTGCTGGACGCGGGAAGCGGGATCGCCTACCGGGCCAGAGTGGAAGAAGACGCGCTGACGCTGCGGGACGGTATGGATCTGGGACTGCGCCTGATCTTTCAAAAAGAGCGGGAGGCAGCGAAGCCGGGATACTATGTGCTGAAAAGCATCAGCCGGGAGGGGGAGAGCTTTGACGCGGATTTTTATGACGCGGCAGGGTTGGGCGGATCCTATCTGGAGCTACGGGAGGACGGAACAGGAACGCTTTACTTTTCCGGCGAAGCGCCCAGCACCTTTGAATGGTCGGAAGAAGGGATTTTGACAGAGGACGCGGGAGCGGTGCCGCTGACCGTCAGCGGCGGTGGGATTCTTCTGGAGCTGGGGGATGTGGTGGTGGTGTTTGCTGCGCGGACGGAAGCGGACAAACAGTGATCCGCCCCCTAAAAAAGGAAGAAAACGACAGGCCGGCGGCCGCTTTTTGCCAAAGCGGATCGCGGGCCTGCTTTTCTGCGCTGATGAAAAGCTGCTGCGCGTTTCCGCAAAGGAAGCACTTGATTTCAAAAAATAAACTGATTAAAATAGTAACACGACTTTGGAAGCAGAAGAAGGAAGAAGCACGCAGGAGGGCGGAATTCCCCCCTAAATACTGCCGGAAACAGGATGTTTAAAGAAAGGAACGTGTGGATTTTGAAAGCTATTTTTCAGCGTGCAAGTGTCAGGAGCTTTCAGGCAAAGCCTGTGGAAGAGGAAAAGATGGAGCGTATGCTCCGCGCAGCAATGGCGGCTCCTTCTGCCGGAAACCAGCAGCCCTGGGAATTTTATGTGGTCAGTGACCCGGCGCTTCTCGCGCAGTTGGCGCAGTGCAGCCCCTATGCAGGCTGCGTCAAAAACGCACCTGTGGCCATTATCGCCTGCTATGATACGGTGCAGCTGCAATTTCCGGAATGCGTTTTGATGGACATGAGCGCGGCGACGGAAAATATTCTGCTGGAGGCGGCCGGGCTGGGCGTTGGAACGGTCTGGCTGGGCATTGCGCCGCTTCAGGAACGCATGACAGCCGTGCGCCGGGTGCTATCTCTGCCGGAAGGACAGGAGGCCTTTGCGATCATTCCGTGCGGGTACCCGACGCGCACGATCACCCGTCAGGACAGATACCGTCCGGAGCGGGTCCATAGGATCGGATAAAAGCAGACGGCAGAATGCTCCCTCGCAGTGTTCCTGTGGAAAGGAAGCAGGCGAAGTCCGGGGCAATAGCGGTTCCCGCGCCGCCCGCTGCATGGTTCTGCCGATACTTTGAAAGGGAATAGGAAACGAAGAAAAGGTAAATACAGAAAAGTTTTTGAGGAGTAATGAAAGCGGAGAATGTACAAAGAGCTTGCAAAATCGATTCGGGAATATAAAAAGGCCTCCATTATGACGCCTTTACTGGTTTCCGTCGAGGTGGTGATGGAATGCCTCATCCCCTTTATCATTGCACAGCTGGTCAACCAGATCAAGGCGGGGTGTGAGCTTCGCACGATTGTGCTGTATGGTCTGGTGCTAGTGGGGATGGCTGCCGTGTCGCTGACCTTTGGCGCGTGGGCGGGCTCGACCTGTGCCACGGCTTCGAGCGGCTTTGCCCACAACCTGAGAAAGGATATGTTCTACAGGATCCAGAGCTATTCCTTTGAGAACATTGACAAGTTTTCCACGTCGTCGCTGGTCACGAGGATGACGACGGATGTCAGCAATGTGCAGCTGGCCTATATGATGCTAATCCGCACGGCGGTGCGCTGTCCGTTCATGCTGGTATTTGCGTTTGTGATGGCGTTTGTCATGGGCGGAAAAATGGCTTTTATTTTTCTGCTGGTGATCCCCATTCTGGGCTTTGGACTGTTCTGGGTCATCCGCAAAACGATGCCGCTGTTCCGGAAGGTCTTTAAGAAATACGACGCACTCAATAATTCCGTTCAGGAAAACATCAAGGGGATGAGGGTCGTCAAATCTTACGTCCGCGAGGATCACGAAAAAAAGAAATTTGACGCTGCGGCGGAGGATGTCTGCGCTGACTTTACCCGGGCAGAAAAAATCCTCGCCTTCAACAGCCCGTTGATGCAGCTGTGCCTGTATACAGTGATGGTGTTTGTGATGTCCTTTGGCTCCTACACGGTCATTTCCAGCCGGGGGCTTGACCTGGACGTGGGTCAGATGTCCGCGCTTTTGACCTACAGCTTTCAGATTCTCCAGAGCCTGATGATGGTTTCCATGGTTTTTGTCATGGTGACCATGGCAGGGGAATCCGCTAAGCGCATCGTGGAGGTGCTCGCGGAGGAAAGCGTCATTCAAAATCCCAAAGACCCGGTGCGTGAGGTCAGAGACGGCTCTATCGATTTTGACAACGTCAGCTTCAAGTATTCCCAAAAGGCGCACAAGATGGCCCTCGCCAACATCGACCTGCATATCCGCTCCGGCGAGACGATCGGCATCATCGGCGGTACAGGCTCGTCAAAGTCTTCGTTGATTCAGCTCGTTTCCCGCCTGTATGACGTGACGGAGGGTTCTGTCCGGATCGGCGGCAGGGACGTGCGCGAATACGATCTGGAGACGCTGCGAAACCAGGTCTCCGTGGTGCTGCAAAAGAACGTTCTGTTCTCCGGTACGATCCGGGATAACCTCCGCTGGGGCAATCTCAACGCTACTGACGAGGAGATGGAAGAAGCCTGCCGGCTCGCACAGGCGGACGAGTTTATCCGTCAGTTCCCCGACGGCTATGACACCTATATCGAGCAGGGAGGCACCAACGTTTCCGGCGGCCAGAAGCAGAGGCTGTGCATCGCCCGGGCGCTTTTGAAAAAGCCGAAGATCCTGATTCTTGACGACTCCACCAGCGCAGTTGACACCCACACGGACGCGCTGATCCGAAAGGCCTTCCGGGAATTCCTGCCAGAGACGACAAAGATTATCATTGCGCAGCGGGTCGCTTCCGTTGAAGACGCGGACCGCATCGTCGTCATGGAGGGCGGAACGATCCGCTCAGTGGGCTCCCACGAGGAACTGCTTAAAACCAGCGAGATCTATCGGGAAGTGTACGAGTCTCAGAACAGGGGAGGCGACCAGGATGCAGAATAAGGCAAACCGCCCGCCGAGGGCAAAAAAAGGCACGCTGCGCCGGCTGCTCAGGGAGCTGTTTCATTTTTATCCGGTCGGGATGCCTCTGGTGCTGATCTGCATTGTCTTCTCCGCGATCGTCAGTTCCATTCCTTCGGTTTTCATGCAGAACGTCATCGCCGTGATCGAAGAAAGCTGGCAGAGTGGTAACTGGAGCGCCGTGTCCGGCAAGATCCTCGGGTATGTGGGGATCCTGCTGGGCCTTTACGTGCTGTCGCTGGCATCGGTGGTTACCTATACCCGGACGATGGCCGTCATCACCCAGGGCTTCCTCAAAAAAATGCGGGAAAAGATGTTCAACGGCATGCAGGATCTGCCCATCAAGTATTTTGATACGCACAACCACGGCGATATCATGAGCTACTATACCAATGATATCGATACCCTCCGGCAGATGGTCTCTCAGAGCCTGCCACAGATCGTGATTTCCGGCGTGACAGTGCTGACGATTTTCGGCATCATGCTCTATTACAGCCTGTGGCTGACGCTGGTGGTGCTCGTTGGAGTGGCCTGCATGCTGATCGTCACAAAAAAGGTGGGGGGAAACTCCAAAAAGTATTTCGTCCGTCAGCAGATCGCGCTCGGAAAAACCGAGGGCTTTGTCGAGGAGATCATGAACGGTCAAAAGGTAGTCAAGGTCTTTTGCCACGAGGAGGAGAGTCAGAGGGACTTTGACCGGCTCAACGAAGAGTTGCGCGCTTCGGCGGAGCAGGCCAACCGTTTTGCAAATATCCTCATGCCGGTGCTCAACAACATCGGCAACGTCCTGTACGTGCTGGTGGCGATCGCTGGAGGGTTCCTTCTGCTCAGAGGCGCCAATAACGTCAGCATTTCGGGCCTTGCATTCAGCATCAGTATCGTGGTGCCCTTCCTGAATATGACCAAACAGTTTTGCGGAAACATCAGCCAGGTGTCCAATCAGGTCAACTCCGTGGCCATGGGTCTTGCAGGCGCGGAGCGCATCTTCGCGCTGATGGATGAAAAGCCGGAGGAAGACGACGGCTACGTGACGCTGGTCAACGCCCGCGAGGTGAACGGCGAAGTGGTCGAATGCCCGGAATACACCGGCATGTGGGCCTGGAAGCATCCCCACAGCGCGGATGGCTCCATCACCTACACCAGGCTCCGGGGCGATGTGAGGCTCTTTGACGTGGACTTCGGCTACGAGGAAAATAAAACGGTTCTTCACAACATTACCCTCTATGCAGAGCCCGGCCAGAAGGTAGCATTTGTCGGCGCGACCGGCGCGGGAAAAACCACCATCACTAATCTGATCAACCGGTTTTATGACATTGCAGACGGCAAGATACGCTATGACGGCATCAATATCAACAAGATCAAAAAGGCCGATCTGCGCCGCTCGCTGGGCATTGTTTTACAGGACACCAACCTTTTTACCGGAACGGTGATGGAAAACATCCGCTATGGCAAGCTGGAGGCGACCGATGAGGAATGCATCGCTGCGGCGAAGCTGGCGGGCGCGGATGATTTCATCACCCGCCTGCCGGAGGGCTATGAGACGCTGCTGACTGGAAACGGCGCAAACCTTTCGCAGGGACAGCGCCAGCTGCTGGCAATCGCCCGCGCGGCAGTGGCCGACCCGCCGGTCATGATTCTTGACGAGGCGACCTCTTCCATCGATACCCGCACGGAGGCGATTGTGCAGCGGGGAATGGATGCGCTGATGCAGGGGCGTACGGTCTTTGTGATCGCCCACAGGCTGTCGACTGTCAAAAACTCCGATGTCATCATGGTGCTCGAACACGGCCGCATTATCGAGCGGGGCAGCCACGAGGAGCTGATCGCGAAAAAGGGCAAGTATTATCAGCTTTATACCGGTGCATTCGAGCTGGAATAAACGAAGAAGGATTCTCTTTGGAAAAGAAATATCCCGCTGCTTTTGGGGCAGCGGGATGTTTTGTATTCCGGCAGGAGACAGAGGACTGCCTGATTGCCCGAACGCTGGGCGAAAAGAACAGGCTGCTTGGATCGCAGAAAGCTGTTTTTTATGGAGAGGAGAGTTCCCTTCCGGCATAGTGCGTATGGGAGTTGGGCAGCAGGAGAAAGCGCTGCCGGTCGAACCGGAGCAGGCCTTCCTTCTGGAGACGGGAAAGCTCCCGGGTCATGGCACTGCGGTTGACGCACAGATAGGCGGCCAGTTCCGCGCGGCTGTATGGAATGGAAAAGACCTCTGACTGCTGCCGGAGGGATTCTGTATGGAGATACAGCAGCAGCCGGTCCCGGATGGAGTTTTGTGAGAGAATGGCCAGCTTGTCGGAGAGGCGGCTATTAAATTCCGAAATACTCAGAACAAGATTTTCGACGATCCGGTGATGGAAACGGCAGCTCAGATTGCAGGTGAAGAGCAGCTTGGTAAAAGGAAGCGCCAGCACCTGACAGGCGGTATCCGCTGAAGCGGAAACGCTGCTGCAGGAGGGAGTGCGGCGGATCTCCGCAGCGCCGATGAGACCGCCCGTTTCTAGCTTTCCAACCAGGGAGATTCTGCCGCCGAAACTCTGGCGAAGCAATGAGACGCGCCCTGAGATCAAAACCAGCAGATGGGTCAGCTCATCTCCTTCGCAAAGAAGCATCGTCCCCTTGGAATAGCGGGAGACCTGGGCGCCCATACACGAAAGCATGGCAGCCAGATCTCCCGTTTGGATACCGTGAAAGAGCGGAAGAGTCAAAAGCTGTGAGAGAGTACGCTCGTCCATAAATGGTTCCCCCTTCAAATTTGTTTTTTCGAAAGAAGTTTTAAAATGTGTTGCATCTGCAACATACATTTGGAAAAATCTCTGTTAAAATGGAGACAGAAAAGAACGGCTGAACAGGCAGGTTCTTTGTTTGAGACCCTTACAACAGGAGGAGGAGAATCATGCGCAACAAACAGATTTGGCTGCTGCTGGCCGTGGTACTGCTGCTTTGCACGGCCTGCTCCAACGCTGCACTGGAAGCGGCGGCGACCCCTGCGCCCACGGCTGGGCCGCAGCAGACGCAGGAAGCGGCGGAACAGCCCGGAGAGGGCGACGTCGTCGTAGAGCTGCCAATTGCTCAAAAGGAAAATGGGATCATTACCGCCGAACAGTGGGCAGAGGTGCATCCGGAAATCTATGCGTCCTATATGGCCAACAACGAAAACAAAGATGTGATCGATCATGTGGAAGAGTATCCCATGATCGCCAAGCTCTACGAAGGCATGGCCTTTAACAAATTTTACAACAGCGCCCGCGGCCATGTCTATACGCTTGAAGACGTTTTCGCTACCGGACGGCCCCATCCGCTGGCCAACTGCCTGACCTGCAAGACCCCGGATTTCACCAAGCTGGTCAACGATCTGAGTGTAGAGGTCTACAAGTATGAGTTTGACGAGGTCTATTCCGATGACGGCAGCATCGAGCCGGTCAGCTGCTACAACTGCCACGCCAATCAGGCGTACACTGGCGAGATCGTCGTGACCCATTCCTATCTGGCTAGCGCCATGGCCAGCGAAGAAGGCAACGTGGCCCCAGCCACTCTTTCGTGCGCCCAGTGCCACGTGGAGTATTACTTTGACCCGGAGACCAAGGCGACCACCCTGCCTTACAGCAGCCTGGAGACCCTTTCGCCCGATGCGATCCTATCGTATTACAACGAGATGGATTTCGCCGACTACACCAACCCCCGCACCGGCGTCAGGCAGATCAAGGTGCAGCATCCGGAGTTTGAAACCTTTATGGGTGAAGGCAGCGTCCACGCGGCGACGGGCTTCAACTGCGCCACCTGCCACATGGGCCAGAAGACCGCTGAAAATGGCAAGACCTATACCAGTCACACCTGGACCAGCCCGCTGAACAACGACGATCTGATCGCCAACAGCTGCGCCTCTTGCCACCAGGATCTGAAGGCTGAGGTGAAGGCGATCCAGGAAGCGTCCGAGGCCCGGGTCTACGAGATCGGCTATCAGCTTGAGACCCTGACCGATCAGCTGGCTGCGGCGGTGGAGGGCGGAGAGTATGCGGAAGAGAAGCTCGAACAGATCCGCTCCCTCAATCGCGATGCACAGTTTTATTGGGATTTCGTCTTCGTGGAAAACAGCGAGGGCGCTCATAATTCCAAGCTGACTAATGCCTGCCTCGATAAGGCGCAGGCGCTCTGCGAGGAGGCGCTCGGACTTCTGAAATAAGGGACAGGCCCTTCAAGGCTTTCGCCGCGACACGTTGCTTTGCCCTGTGCCGCGGCGATTTTTCGATTCCTGTCGGGGAGTGGAACTGTGGAAAGGAGAATCCGGACCTTGAAGACTACCGCTGAGGAAAAGTCGCTGCTGCGCCGGCTGTGGGCTTTTCTGCGCTCCATGCAACTGGCCGTTGTGCTGCTTCTCGTGCTGACGCTGGCGTGCGTTTTAGGCAGCATTGTGCCGCAGGGAAGCCCGGAAGCCTACTATCAGGTGGAGTACGGGCCGTTCTGGGCGTGGTGGATCCTGTTTTTGCAGCTGGATCGCGTGTTTTCCTGCTGGTGGTTTTTGCTGCTGACGGCGTTTTTGTGCGTCAATCTGGTGCTGTGCAGCATCCTGCGGTTTCCGGCGCTTCTGAAACGATGGAAAACAGAATTCTGCCTGGAAAAGCGGCTTCGGGAAGGCCGGGAGGATTTTTCGCTTTCGCTGGCGGAATGCGCCGCTCCGGTGGAAGAAATCTTTGTCCGGGCAGGGTTTCACCGGGTACAATGGAACGCAGAGAAAGAAAACGCTCTTTGTTACGCCGTTCGTAACCGCGGGGGCGTTTGGGGCTCTTGGCTGTGCCATGCGGGAATCCTGATGATTATTGCGGGCTTTTTTCTCGGGCAGCTGCTGTCGCTGGAGACCTATGTATACGGCTTCCCGGGCGACATGCTGCCTGTGGAGGGGACGCCTTACGCGATCGGGATCGACGATTTCTCCGTGGCGCTTCGGGAGGACTACACAGTCGAGCAGTATACTGCCAGCCTGACCGTAACGAATGGAGAAACCGGCAAAAGCGTTTCCGGTACGGCGCAGGTCAATCATCCGATGGACGCCTTCGGTTTGCGGCTGTATCAGAATTCCACCGGATGGTCGGCAAATGTGTCGGTTTACCGAAACGGCGTTCTGCTGGAGACAAAACGTCTGTGTGCAGGGGAATATCTGACTGCCTCGGACGATGCAGAGCTGGCGCTGCTGTTTGAAAAGCTCTATCCGGATTATGCTGTGACGGAAGAGGGGCGGAAGTCACTGACGCCTGAGATCAAAAATCCCTTCGCGCAGTTTTCTGTATACTACCAAAGCCAGTTTGTCACTTCCGATGTGATCCGGCTGGGAAACCGTGTTCTCGCAGGAGAGTATGCTTTTGTGTTCTCCGATCCTCAGGAGTATACGCTCATTCAGGTGCTGCGCGATCCCATGCTGTGGCTGACGGCGCTGGGCGGCGCAGTGACGCTGCTGGCGCTGCTGTTGTGCTTCTACTTACGGACAGAAGAGCTTTGGACTGTGAAAAGAGAGGGAGAGACCCTCCTCTGCGGCCGCAGCCGCAGGGGGGCGGAGATTTTGCGGCAGCGGGTGGAAGCGGCGCTGCGGGAGACCCAAAAGAGCGGACGGAAGGAGAAAATGCTGTGAACACGCCATTGTTTCTCACTTTGGAAACCATCTTTTTCACGGCTTCAGTGATTGGGTACCTTCTGGCAGCAGCGGGATTTTTTCTGTTCCTTGCCCTGAAAAGGGAAAGGGCGGGAAAGGCCGCGCAAGGGCTGATGGCGGCGACTTTCGCGGCTCATACGCTGGCGATTTTGTTTCGCGCGCTGGGGGCGGGGCGGTTGCCGCTGACCAATCAGTATGAATTTGCCACCAGCTTTGCCTGGGGGATCGCCCTGTGCTATCTGATTTTTTCAAAAAAATACCGCTTTCGGGCATTGGGGGCCTTCGTTTCGCCGGTAGTGTTTTTGATCGTCGGCTATGCGGCTATGCAAAGCCGGGAGGTGCGCGAACTGATGCCGGCACTGCAGAGTGGCTGGCTGGGGATACACGTCACGACGGCCATTATTTCCTATGGCGCTTTTGGCGTGGCCTTTGGAGCATCTGCGCTGTATTTGCTGCGGCAGAGGATGAAGGACGATTCGTTCCACCGGGAACATGTCCCAAGCCTGGAACGGCTGGATCTGGTCAGTTACCGGGCCATCTCCCTGGGGTTTCTCTTTTTGACGCTGGTGATTGTCACCGGCGCCATTTGGGCTGAGCGGGCCTGGGGACGTTACTGGTCCTGGGATCCGAAGGAAACCTGGTCCCTCATTACCTGGATCATCTATGCGCTGTATCTGCATGTGCGCATTTCCCGCGGCTGGAAGGGAAAAAGGGCGTCGCTCTTTGCAGTGATTGGCTTTGTCTGCGTGGTGTTTACCTATATCGGCGTCAATACGCTTTTGCCGGGCATTCACAGCTACGCGTAAAGCCAAAAGAAAACGAAGAAAAGGAGTCCCGATGGGCTGAAAATCCCGTCGGGATTTTTTTTCTGTCCGGTTTGGAAACAAAGGTTGGAAAATTGAGGAAGTCAAGCGGGAAAAACATCATTTTTTCTTCAAAAATGGTTGACAATTGGAATGAGTTATTATAAGCTAACTACGTCGGAAGAAATTAGATTAAGCTAACTAAAGCGCAGGAGGCTGGGTATGATGCCGCTGACTATGGCAAAAAACGGAGAGAAGAATATCATTCGCAAGATCACCGGAAAAGACGAAGTGCGCCAGCATCTGGCCACGCTGGGATTTGTGGTGGGAGAGAGCGTGACGGTTGTCAGCGAAATCGGCGGAAATATGATTCTGAATATCAAGGACACGAGAGTGGCCCTGGATAAAAGTATGACCAATCGGATCATGGTATAAGGAGGGATAAAAGTGAAAACGCTGCGGCAAGTAAAAGTGGGCGACACGGTCACTGTGCTTAAGCTCCACGGAGAGGGCGCGGTCAAGCGCAGGATCATGGACATGGGAATCACCAAGGGCGTCGAGGTTTACGTACGTAAAGTTGCTCCCTTGGGCGATCCCATTGAGGTCAACGTCCGAAACTACGAGTTGTCCCTGCGCAAGGCGGACGCGGAAATGATCGAGGTGCAGTAACACATCGAAGTGCAGCAGCCGAATGGCTGCATTGATTTGGCACAAAGGTTAGATAAAACTAACCAATTATGCAGTAAGGAGGCATGGAGGAATGGCCATCAAAATTGCCCTTGCCGGCAACCCCAACTGCGGCAAGACCACGATGTTCAACGACCTGACTGGTAGCTCTCAGTACGTGGGCAACTGGCCGGGCGTCACTGTCGAAAAGAAAGAAGGCAAGCTCAAGGGACATAAGGACGTCGTCATTCAGGATCTGCCCGGCATTTATTCCCTTTCTCCCTATACGCTGGAGGAAGTGGTTTCCCGCAATTATCTGATCAATGAAAAGCCGGATGCGATCCTCAACATTGTCGACGGCTCCAACCTGGAGCGCAATCTTTACCTCACCACGCAGCTGACCGAACTGGGCCTGCCAGTGGTAATCGCCCTGAACATGATGGATATCGTCCGCAAAAACGGCGACGTCATTCAGGTCAAGAAGCTGGGTGAAGCCCTTGGCTGCGAAGTGATCGAGACCTCTGCCCTCAAAGGGGAGGGTTCGAAGGAAGTGGCCAAGAGGGCGGTAGAGCTGGCAGAAAGCAAAAAAGCCACCGAGCCCCCGCACGTCTTCGGCGGTACCGTGGAGCATGCCATCGCCCACATTGAGGATATCATCAAGAACCTGGTCGAGCCAGAACACCTGCGCTGGTATGCTATCAAGCTCTTTGAGCGGGATGACAAGGTTATGGCGCAGCTGAAGCTGAGCGACGAGCTGAGGGCAAAGATCGAAGAGGCGACCAAAGCCTGCGAGGCGGAGATGGATGACGACAGCGAGAGCATCATCACCAACGAGCGCTACGCTTACATCAGCAAGGTCATCGATACCTGCGTCAAAAAGAAGGCTAAGAAAGATAACCTGACCGTTTCCGACAAGATTGACCGGATCGTCACCAACCGCTTCCTGGCTCTGCCCATCTTTGCAGTGGTCATGTTCCTGGTATATTACCTGGCGGTGTCCACTGTCGGCGCATGGGGCACGGACTGGGTCAACGATGTACTCTTTGGCGAGATCATCCCGCCCGCCGTGGAAGGGTGGCTGACCAGCATCAACTGCGCGCCCTGGCTGATGAGCCTGATCCTTGACGGCATCATCGGCGGCGTCGGCGCGGTGCTGGGCTTCCTGCCGCAGATGCTGGTGCTGTTCCTGCTGCTGGCGATCCTGGAAGACTGCGGCTACATGGCCCGAATCGCCTTTATCATGGACCGTATCTTCCGCAAGTTCGGTCTCTCCGGCAAGTCTTTCATCCCGATGATGATTGGCATGGGCTGCGGCGTTCCGGGCGTCATGGCCTCAAGGACCATTGAAAACGACCGCGACCGCAAGATGACGGTTATGACCACCACTTTCATTCCCTGCGGTGCAAAGCTGCCCATTATTGCGCTCATTAGCGGCGCGCTCTTTGGCGGCGCCTGGTGGGTCGCGCCCTCTGCTTACTTTGTGGGCATTGCGGCAATCGTCTGCTCCGGCATCATCCTGAAAAAGACTAGGCTCTTTGCCGGCGACCCTGCTCCCTTCGTCATGGAGCTGCCCCCTTATCACGCGCCCGGCGTCAAGGGCGTGCTGATTCACATGTGGGATCGCGGCAAGTCCTTCGTCAAAAAGGCCGGTACCATCATCTTCCTGGCCTGTGCCGTGATCTGGTTCCTCGGCAGCTTTGACTGGAAGCTGCAAATGGTGGATACCTCGGAATCCATTCTTGCTTCCATCGGCAATGTTCTCGCCCCGATCTTTGCGCCTCTGGGCTGGGGTACGTGGCAGTCCTCTGTGGCGGCTGTGACCGGTCTTGTGGCCAAAGAGAATGTCGTCGGCACCTTTGGTACCCTCTATGGTCTTGCGGAAGTGGCGGAAGACGGCTTCGAGATCTGGAGTATGCTGGCTGCTGACTTCACGACGCTGAGCGCCTACTCCTTCCTGGTGTTCAACCTGCTGTGCGCGCCCTGCTTCGCGGCCATCGGCGCCATCAAGAGGGAAATGGGCACGGCCAAGTGGACCTGGATCGCCATCGGTTATCAGACCATCCTGGCGTATGTGGCGTCCCTGTGCATCTATCAGCTGGGCATGCTTTTTACCGGGGGCGGGTTTGGCTTCTGGACGGTAGTCGCCATCGTTCTGGTGATCGGGTTCCTGTATCTGCTCTTTAGACCCTACAAAGAGTCCAACCGGCTGCAGGCGCAAATTCCTTCCCAAAAGGTAAAGGCCTGACGGCTGAATCTCACGACTTTGATTGTTTCACGACTCGAAAGGAACAAAGATGAACGGTACGCTGTGGACGATTCTGATTGCGGCTGCGCTTGTAACGCTCGGAGTGCTGGCGGTGCGCTCGCTGCTCAAAGACAGGAAGAAGGGCGGCTGCTCCGGCGGCTGTGCAGGGTGTCCGCACAGCGGCAGCTGTCATAAATAACCGAACCGGGAACAGGCGGCGGGAGATGCAAAACAGCGTCTCCCACCGCCTGTTATTTTGTAGGGAGAGGAAAGGCACATTGACAGCCGGAGTGCAGGGGGAGTATCATCGTTTTATCAAAATGCCCGGATCTACGGGCCTGAGGAGGAAACGAGAGATGCTTTGTATCCGAAATGGAATGATCCATAATGCGATCGTGGAGGAGCCTTTTGAGGCGGATCTCCTCATCGACGGCGGAAAGATCGCCAAGATAGGTCAGATCGGCCCGCTTGAAGCAGAGACGGAGGTGATTGACGCGCAGGGGCTTTCGGTCTATCCGGGCTTTGTGGAAGCCCACTGCCATATTGGCCTGGACGGCTATGGCGCGGGGCCGGAAGTGCTTGATTACAACGAACGCAACGATATCCTCTGCCCTCATCTTCGGGGTATTGACGGCATTAAAGCCATGGATGCCGCATTCGATCAGGCGGTGGCCGGCGGTGTCACCTGCGTTTGCACCGGCCCTGGCAGCGCGAATGTGCTCGGCGGCACGTTTGCCGCTATTAAGACCGTCGGCAGGCGGGTGGACGATATGGTGGTCAAAGCGGATGTGGCCATGAAATGCGCCTTTGGGGAAAATCCCAAACGGGTCTATCTGAACAAATGCGACTCAAGCCGCATGACTACGGCCGCCCTGCTTCGGGAAAGCCTTTTTAAAGCCCGGGAATATCTGGCCAAAAAGGAACGGGCGGGGGACGATCTTTCCAAGATGCCGCCCTTTGATATGAAGATGGAGGCGTTGATCCCTGTGATCGAGGGGAAAATGCCTCTCAAGGCCCATGCCCACGCGACGGACGATATCTTTACTGCCCTGCGGATCGCCCGGGAGTTTGGCGTAAAGGTCACCCTTGAGCACGTGACGGAAGGGCATCTGATCGTCGAGGAGCTGGCGAAGGAAAACGTGCCCCTTGCGGTGGGGCCTACGCTCACCAACGCCAGCAAGACCGAGCTTCGCAACAAGAGCTGGACTACACCCGGCGTGCTCGCCAAAGCAGGCTGCCAGGTCTCCATTATCACGGATGCGGCAGTGATCCCGCAGCAGTACCTTCCGCAGTGCGCAGGGTTTGCGGTTAAGGCGGGCATGGACCCCTTCGCGGCGTTGCAGGCCATCACCATCAATCCCGCAAAGCATATCGGAATCGAGGACCGTGTCGGCTCCCTCGAGGTGGGCAAGGATGCGGATATCGTCATCGCGGACGGCGACCCGCTGGAGATCTCCACGACGCTGCGGTATGTGCTAGTTGATGGAAAAGTGGTCAAAAAGAACTGACGGATTTTCCCCAAAGGGCCTCTGAATTGAATCAAATGGTAACAGGAGCCGCTGTAAACAGTTTATTTTCGGTGGCTGCTTCTGCTCCTGTGCTGCCTGTGTGGGACCGGTTCGCCGTGCTCAGGCTGATTTTGATGCCGGGAACAGAAAGCAACCCCAATTCCCCTGTGAAACCGGCATAATTTGATTGAGCAACTGATAGTTGCAGGATATTCAACTCTGTTTGGTCGACTTTACATCTGTTTCCTGCTATGATCTCTTCTGTAGAAGGCAGATGATTCCATGACATTGGACCAAAAATTTCGGCACTGCGCAATGCGCGCCATATCTCCCAGGGCGATCTGGCAGAGCAATTGAATGTGTACCGCCAGTCGATTTCCAAATGGGAAACAGATACCAGTATTCCAGAACTGGACAAATTGATCCAGTTGAGTGATTTGTTTCAGATTCCCATTGATGAGATGGTACGATGTGGGGAGGTTTTAAAGGACGGCGACGTCGTTTCTGCTGATGCTTCGAGAGGGGAAACCAATTCGTCTGAGCTTTCTGTGCAGCGGTCGCAGAGTATCGTTTCGCGTTCCATCAGCACCCAGAAGATCGTGGGGCTGATCCTTTTTACGGTCGGCCTGCTTTGCTGTGTGCTGGCCTTTGCGTTGGGAAGCGGGCTTTTCTTCTTTGGCGGTTATCTCCCTCTGTGCGGCGCGATCTGCCTGCTGGCAAAAAGCACGCCGGTCTCATCGCTGGATGGGTCACACTGCTGCTGACCCCTTATTTTACAGAGATTCGTGTGTTTGCTGTGTTCAATCTGGGTTATTATCACAACGGCCTATCCTCAAGGCAAATAGCGGCAATCGCAATGTGGCTGTGCTTTGTGCTTTCAGTATTCGGGCATGGAGAAGAAAGAAAAAAATAAGCCGCCCCGATGTTTTGAAAATGATTTTTGGATGGAAACAGAGGAAAAAGAGCTGAAAAAAGCTTCGCGCCTGCTCTGAAAGAGCCGCTTTTATCTGAGGGGGTACTGACGGGAAGGAGAAGTTTCCGTAAGCCGTGCGACGCGAAGGTATCGCTGCATAAAACAGCAAACAGGCAGTGTGGGCTTGAAGCAAAGTCCACATTCTGCCTGTTTGTTGTTTTAGAAATAGAGGCTGTGTTTAAGCGTCCTCTTTTGCGTGATCCGGCGGGGCGGTCAAAGGGCGTTCCCCGCCGCCGAGCAGATACCGGCACAGATACCCTTCGCGCACGCCGTAGCGGCTAACGGTAAGCGTCTGCCCACCGAGCCGTTCCATCAGTGCGCAGAGGATCAAAAGGCCGGGTGTGACCGTATGCAGGCGGTTAGGACAGTAGTTCAGCAGGAGGGAGCGTGCGGCTTCCCCTCCCTTGCAGAGAAGCTTTTTGAGGGAAATGAGCTGCTCTGCCGTCAGGGTTCGGTTTTTGGGCGGCAGGCTGTTCTGCACGTTGGCCAGTTTGAGCGTTGCCCGGATCGTTCCGCCGATTCCGAAAAAGGAGGAGTTCTTTGGAAAGTCTTCGATGCAGATCTCTTCAAGCGCCTTTTCGATGCGGCGCTCAATGGCCTCCTGTTCTTTTTTGGCGGGCAGGTATTTTTCCACGCAGCGGCTATAAAGATTCAGTGAGCCGACCGGCATGCTTCGGGCAAGCAGTGGGCCGGAATGATCAAAAGCGGTGACTTCTGTGCTGCCGCCACCAATATCCAGCAGGAGGCCCTCGGTCATGGGAACGCTTTGGAGCGCGCCCTCGTAGCCTAGGATCGCTTCTTCCCGGCCGGAGAGCACATGCAGCCGGAAGCCGGTGCGGCGAAAGACCTCTTCTACCGCCTGATCGGTGTTAGCAATGTTTCGAAAGGAAGCTGTGGCAAACAGGGCGGTTTGATCCACGTCCAGCCCCGAAAGGGTTTGCTGGAATTCATCGAGTACAAAAGCGGTTCGGGCGATTCCGGCGTCGCTGAGCCGTCCGTTTTCGATGAAAGCGGCCAGGCCTGCCTGAGACTTTTCGGAAAAGAGAATGCGAAAGGCTTTTCCTTCCGCCTGGTAGACAAACAGACGGATGCTGTTGGAGCCGACGTCAATGACTGCATATTTCATGGTGCATGATCTCCTTGCGTTATGGCTTTAGGTTACCCCAAAAAGGAAAAGTCCCGCAGTTTTTTTGAGTGAAATGCCGCAGCCCAGCGCGAAGCCTTTTTGTAAAGAACAAAAGCCGGCTGTTTCAGTCGGCTTTGGGATGAAAAATATCAGAAATCAGACAGCGAAATCATTTCTTCCGTCGCCGCTTCAAGGCAGAAGGCAGCGTCACCGGACGGTTCTTCTTCTCCGGGCATCCTGTTGCCCAGGATCACGTACTGATAAAAGAGTACCAGAAGGATGACGACGGCGATGATGATCAGCCGCGTTTTTCGACCGGCAGCATCGGTGTTGTAGCCGCCGCCGGAGGACTGCTGCTGTTTGGGCTGCTCCTGCGCGCCGGAGTCGAAGGGCTTTTCTTTCGGCTGTTCCTTCTGCCCTTCCCGCTGCTTTTGCGCTGCGGGCGTACCGGGCTGAAAAGAGGGCATGGAGGGGGTGTAGACCGAACGGCTTGCCTGCTGTTGGTCGGGAAAGGGGTTCTGCGTGCTGGCGAAAGCGTCGAGCTTATGGGAAATACTGTCGTCGTGAGAGCCGCCGTTCTGGGCGGAATCGCTGGTTTCATTGGATTCGCAGGGTTCCTGCGGAAGATTCTTTTTTTGATCCATGGCGGGCTTCCTCCTGTCGTTTTCCATGCGGCCCAGGCCGCGGAAAGATACTGTCATTCTACCGTAAGGGGGAAGAACGGTCAACCTTTTCCGCCCAGGATACCGGCCTGGGAATTTTGAAAACCCGGTTGGAAAACGCTTTTTGCACAGGGACAGGCAGGAGGAAAACGACGGCGCTTTTATGCCTCCGGCGGCAGGGAGGCTGGGGAGACGGGGGGAGAAAAAATCCCCAGCGCCTCGCGCCAGAGCGTCCTGCCGGAAAAGAGCCGGTGCGCCAGAGCAAAAAGACCGTAGCCGAGGACTGCCCCCAGAAAGTTCATAATCACATCGTCAATGTCGGCGGAGCGGCCGATAAAATACTGAACGGTCTCGATGGCAACCGTACAGCTTAGAGCAGTCAAACAGGTCCGCCAGAAGCGCCGCTTCCGCTGGAAGACCATCGGAACCAGCAGTCCCAGCGGCACGAACATCATGACGTTGAGAATCAGCTGCTCTGTCATGCGGTTCCAGCCCATTTCATAGGTCTCTCTGCACCAGGAAAACGGGGTAAGATTGAGAAAATGCCATTGTGGATTTAAAGTGATGCCGCCCCATAGAATGGTGGCAAAAACCAGCATCAGGAGCATTCCCACAAAGGCGTAAACGGCCACTTTGCGGGCTGCGGGAACGGGTAGCCCCTGCTTTTTCCGGATGAGCCAGAAGGGAATGCAGATCGCCGCGGCAACCGCGGCAATCACGGGAAACATCGCGATTGCGCCGTACATAAAACGCTCCTTTCGGATTGCTATTGGCAGACAAGGATACAGACGGTTTTGGAGGATAAAAATCTCCCACAGTTTTGTTGTATCCGCCTGGCGTGGAGTCGTGCCGCGCCTTCGCGGACGCGCCGCATTGTAAATGCTTTTCTCTCTGCCAAAACTCTCAGGCCCGGAGCCTGCCGGATTCAAGATACTTCAGGGCCGGAGAAGGATCTGCCCCGACCGCATCTGGCGGTAACGTGGAAGTATGCCGAATCCGGCGGCTATAGGCGTGAGTGCCTTTGCCAACTAAGGCAGGAATGCCTGAGAAAGCAGAAAATCCTGTGCAAAAAGCATATCACATCCTGCACGAAAAAGTTTGGCGGACAGCGAAAAAAGAACGGTAGAATTTCCAAAGAATTTATGAACAGCGAAAAAAGAAGACGGCGTACAAGCGCCGTCTTCTAAAATGAAAGCGTTTCCGGGATCAGCCGCGGGCCTTTTTGAGCACGAGGGCCAGCGCTGCGGCAGCGGTCAGAGCAGCTGCGGCCAGAAGAATGGAGAGGTTGGCGGAGAAGTCGCCGGTGACGGGCACCTCATTGTAGATATCCTCGTCTTCGATCGGCTCTTCGTCGATCCAGGGGTCTTCATCTTCGATCGGTTCTTCCTCAATCGGCTCTTCCTCGATGGGTTCCTCGTCCGTAGGTTCGTCCACGTCGGGCTCCTCGTCCTCTTCGGGCTCGATGGGAATGACCGTGCCGTTGTTGTAGGTGGCGGAACGGGTTTCAGCGTAAGAAGCGGCGGTGGTGAAAACGGAATCGGTCAGCTTGTAGGTGTAACCCACCTCAGTACTGAAGCCAAGGTCGTTCATAGCGATGTTGAAACGGGCGAGAGCACCGTCGTCGGAGGCAAAGGCCTTGGAGCCGTCGGCACGCAGGTAGACCGTACTGCCGTCGTTGAGAACGGTTTTGAACACGCGGATGTCGTCGCTGGCGTCGTCGGTGGAGAGCAGATCGACCAGACCCAGAGAAGAGCCGTAGCCTTCGATATCCGTGCCATTGATGTCGGCGTTGCCGGGCAGGTTATAGGTGACGACCTCGGTGTCAAACTGAGCGACAGGAGTGTCGTAGACGATCTGGCCATAGTTGGTGGTGCCGTAAGGCGCAGCGGTGCCCAGGGTTACCTTGTAGCCGATGGCGGTGGTGTCATTGGCGTAAGCATAGGCGTAGTTTGCAGTGGTTACGTTCCACAGAGCGGCGACCTTTTCCACCAGATAGGAGCGGCCGTTGCGTTCGACGATAACGGCGTTGGGAACGATACTGGCGGCGGTGTTGTCAGATTTCGCGGCAGTGACGTTTCCAAAGACGGAGAAGCTGTCAGAGTAGCCGGTCTTCATGACGACGGCGCCCTGATCGGTGATTTCGCCCTTGGTGATGCCGGAGAAGATCAGCGTATAGGTGGAAGAGGCTTCTTTATAAGAGGTGGGGCCGGTGATGGCGATGCCTTTGTCGTCAAAGCCGTTGATGCGGGCGCCGTTCTGAGTGAAATCGACCTCGATTTGCAGCGTGTTAAGAATTCCGGAGTTTTTGTCGTTGGTATAGGTGCAGCCCTGACCAGCAGTGTTGGTCACGACGTTGACAGCATTGACTAGATCATAACCGGCATCGCAGTAGAGTGCCATCTGGCCGGCGTACTGGTTGACGGAGAGGTCAACCGTGTCCGAGGTAAAAGTAAGGGTCGCCGTGCCAGCGTCCTTGTTGTTGGCGGTATCGATATTGTTGGAGGGGACGAGCGCATTGAGCACTTCAAATTCCACAACGAACTGGATCAGCGCGTTTTTGGCAAAGGCGTCATCGGTCTTGTCGACGATCTCAGAGTAAAGGCGGGTACCGGCAAGCAGGTTCGTGCTGTCATAGGTGGTATAGAATTTGGTAATGTTCAGGGCGCTGTTGGTCCCTACCGTAACCGTGGTGTTGGGACCGAGCACAAACGCGAAGGATGCAACTGCGCTCAGAGTCAGCGCCAATGCAAGCAGCGCAGAAAAGAGCTTTTTCATCGCTTATTCAAATCCTTTCTGTCATCTTCGTTCGATTCTTTTTGCCAATAGATTGGGGAAGAGAAGGCAAATCGGCGGCCGCCTGCTTTGCATGGCCTGATTTTAACAGCCAAAAATTTTCCAGTCAATGCGCCAGAGGAGAAATACGGCTCTTGTTTTCAATTTGTTTGGAAGTATAAAAGCAACTTGAATCAAGACCAAAGTCCCGCTGAAATTTCTATGAATAAATTCTGAACAACGACAAAATGATTTCGGGCTGAACACAGCGGGTCAAAAGCATGAGAAAAAATGGAATGGTAAGGAACTCTTTTTGAGACCATTTTTGAAAGAGCGGAGACGGGAGAGGAAGCGCCTTCTTTTTCCATAGAAAATATGATATGATGCAGAAAAATACCGGTCCGCTTTGGGCGGGGGAGGAGATTCCATGGAAAAAATCGCTGTCGGACTGACGGGAAAAAGCAGGCTGATCGTCACGCGGGAAGACACTGCCGAGCACATGGGGAGCGGCAGCCTGCCGGTGTTTTCTACGCCGGCCATGGCGGCCTTGATGGAAAACGCCGCATGCAGCGCCCTGGCGCAGTACCTGCCGGAGGGGGCCGCCACAGTGGGAACGTATCTTTCGGTGGAGCATGTTTCGGCTACGCCGGTGGGCATGACGGTTTATGCCACGGCGACGCTGACGGAGCACCAGGGCAACAGCTTCGCCTTTGAGGTGGAGGCCTTTGACGAGAAGGGCCTGATCGGCCGGGGGATCCACAGGCGGGCGGCGGTCTTTCAAGCGCGCTTTTTGCAGAAGGTCAACGAAAAGCTGGAGCACTGACGGGCAGCATATTTTTTGGCAGAAAGCGTTGCGCATTTTTTGACGATTCTTGTACCCCGCAGCACAATGTATTACAATAAACAAAGTGGCACGTACGCTCAGTTACGGCTGGACAGAACGGACAAAAAGAGAGGTTTGCTTCATGAGTTCAGAAGGCAGCGGGATCATCAGTATTTACGCCGGTTCCACAGGTCGCGAATTCGCGCAGAAGATGTGTGAGTATCTGGACGTCCCCCTTGGAGATTCCAAGACGATCCGTTTTTCGGACAACAACATTTTTGTGCGGGTCAACGAGCCGATCCGCAACAAGGACGTTTACCTGGTGCAGCCCATCGGCATCGACCCCAACAACGAGCTGGTAGAGCTTTTGTTTTGGCTCGACGCTTTCAAGCGGGCCAGCGCCAATTCCGTCACGGCAATCATCCCCTTTTTCGGCTATGCCAAGGGCGACAAAAAGGACGAGCCCCGCGTCTCGATCCGCGCCCGCGTGTGCGCGGAGTGCATTGAACTGGCCGGCGCCGACCGCGTCGTGACCATGGATCTTCACAGCCCGCAGGTGCAGGGCTTCTTCAAGCATCCTCTGGATCATCTTTACGCCAGGCCTCTCCTTTGCGAATATGTCAAACGCATGGGCCTGGTAGACGAGGACACTGTGGTCGTCTCTCCTGACGGCGGCTTCGCCAAGAACGCCCGTTTCTTTGCGGACATTCTGGGCGTTCCTGTGGCCATCGGCGACAAAGTGCGCACCGGCCACGACGAAAAAGCCAAGATCATGTCGGTGATCGGCGACGTTGAAGGGAAGAACTGCTTCATCGTCGATGACTTCACCATCAGCGGCGGCACGCTCGTCGACGTGGCGAACGCTCTGAAGGCCAAGGGCGCCAAGCGTATTTTCGCAGGACTTTCCCATATCATGCTCAAGGAAGCCGGCATGAAAAAGATTGAGGACAGCCCCATCGAGTTCATCGTTTCCACCGATACGGTCAAGTGTCCCTTCGAGGGCCATGAAAAGATCCGCATCATTTCCGCAGCGCCTCTCTTTGCCGAGACCATCCGCCGTATCCATGACCGCGAGGGCATTGGCTCCATCTTTGACAAAATCCCCGAAAAGGTGTTGGATCAGACTTTTACCCAGCAAATGAAGTTCAGCGATTAACCTTTAAGCCGCCTCTTTGAGGCGGCTTTTCTGTAGAGCGGTCAGGGGGATAAACTTGACAGCAGCGCCTTTCTTCGGTAGACTGAAACACAAAGACGAAAAGGAAGGAGTGAAAGAATGTCCACTTTTTCTTGCTGAACTGATTGGGGCACAAACGGAGCGAAAGAGGGAAAAGCGCTCTCTTTGTTTTGCTGTGCCCGCGCAAGAAAATGGAGACTTCTTTCCCTTCTGAATCCTGTTGGACCGGGCCTTTCCGCCGTTTTTGGAGCGCGTGGGGCTGCGTCCGCCTGTTTGGAAGCCGCAAGGATCGATTTTCTTGCGGCTTTCTTTTGCTCTGAGCGGAGACGGGCGGATGGACGGTAGCCTATGACCAGAGGATTTCCTGCTTCACTCAGAGGGGCCAAACAGGAGGGATACGATGTCATTGATCCGGATTTCCAATTTGACCTTTGCCTACGAGGGCAGTTGCGACACGGTTTTTGACCGGGCGTCTGTTCAGATCGACACCGACTGGCGGCTGGGACTGATCGGCCGAAACGGTCGGGGCAAGACCACGCTTTTGCGGCTGCTGGCAGGGGAACTGCCCCATGAGGGACAGATCTCAGCCAGCACGGCGTTTACTTACTTTCCTTTTCCCATAAAGGAGCCGCAGCGGGCCCTTCACGCTGTGCTCAAAGAACTTTCTCCCGAAGCGCAGGAATGGGAGGTTTTGCGGGAGCTTTCCCTGCTGGAGGTGGAGGAAGCGGCGCTTGAGAGGCCGTTTGCCGCCCTCAGCGGAGGGGAGCAGGTCAAGGCGCTGCTGGCTGCGCTCTTTCTGCGGCCGGGAGAGTATCTGCTTATCGACGAACCGACCAACCATCTTGATCTGGCTGCCCGGGAACGGATCAGCGCTTATCTGCGGCGAAAGAGCGGCTTTTTGCTGGTCTCCCACGACCGGCAGTTTCTCGATGGCTGTGTGGATCACATTCTGGCGATCAGGCAGACCGGATTTGAAGTACAGCGGGGCAATTTCAGCTCCTGGCAAACCAACAAACAGCGGCAGGACGCCTGGGAGCTGGCGGAAAATGAAAAGCTGAAAAAGGAGATCCGGCGTCTGGATGCCGCGGCAAAACGGACGGCGGACTGGTCGGACCGGACGGAAAAAGGAAAGAAGGGGGAACGCAATTCCGGACTCCGGCCGGATCGGGGGTTTGTCGGCCACAAGGCGGCCAAAATGATGCAGCGCTCAAAGAATATCGAAGACAGACGGACTGCGGCCATCGAGGAAAAATCTGCCTTGCTGCACGATGTGGAAACGGCCGAAAGCCTCAAGCTGTTTGCCGAGCACTATCCCTATGGCAGGCTGGTGGAGGCGAAGGGGATTTCGATTTCCTACGGCGGAAAGGCGGTCTTTGAAGAAGTTTCCTTTTCGATCACAGACGGGGAACGGGTGGCGCTCCTGGGAAGAAATGGCGCAGGGAAATCCAGCCTGCTCCGGCTCATCCTGGGTGAAAAGGTGCCATACAATGGCATGCTGCGGCTGGGCAGCGGCCTGAGGCTTTCTTATGTGGCGCAGGACACTTCCTTTTTGAAGGGGGAGCTCCGCTCCTTTGCCCGGGAAAGCGGCATTGATGAAACCCGGTTCAAGACCATTCTCAGAAAGCTGGACTTTTCCCGGGAGCAGCTTGAAAAGGACATGGCGCAGTTCAGCGGCGGCCAGAAAAAGAAGGTGCTCATCGCCCGCAGCCTTTGCCAGAAAGCGCACCTTTACCTTTGGGATGAGCCGCTCAATTTTATCGACGTATTTTCAAGGCAGCAAATTGAGAAGATGATCGAAGGTTTTGCCCCAACCATGCTGCTCGTCGAACACGACAGGGCCTTTCTCGACCGGGTGGCGACAAAAGTCGTGGAGCTGAAGCGGCCGGTTTGCTGAAAAAGGATGAGGTTGGTTTCAAAAAGAGCGGGCAGAAGAAATTCTTCTGCCCGCTTTGCATTGAGAAAGAACGAAATGTCAAGATCGGAGGAACCGGCAGATGGGTTATTTTTCGTCGATAAAAATGCTGCTCCTGGCGTAGACATCGCCGCTGCCGAGGGTGACGATCATGTCGCCGGGCTGGACGGCCTGGTCGAGGTACTGCCGGATCTCCGGGAAGGTGGGAAGATAGACCGCCTTCGTGCCGCCGGCGTTGATGCCGGCCACCATGTCCCGGGCGTGGACGATGCCGGTGTCCACCTCGCGGCCGGGATAAATGTCGGGAACCAGAACCTCATCAGCGTCCCTGAAGCAGTAGACGTTTTCGCAAAAGAGGGTCTTCGCCCGGGTGTAGGAGTTGCACTGGAACACCACGTGGAGCTTTCCGGTGCAGACCGAACGGGCCCCTTGCAGGCAGGCGGCCACCTCGGCCGGATGATGCGCATAGTCGTGGTAGACACGGGCGCCCTTCATCGAGCCGAGCAGCTCGAAGCGGCGGCGGGTCAGGCGGTATTTGGAAAGGGCAGCGGCGATGACGGCGGTGTCCACGCCCAGGCGGCGGGCGACGGCCAGCGCGGCCAGCGCGTCGATGACGTTGTGGCGGCCGGGAACGGCCAGCGTGATGGTGGTGAGCGGTTCGCCCTGATAAAGCACCTCAAAGGAGGTGTCGCCCTGCGCGTCGGCGGTGATATTCCGGGCGGTGTAGTCGCCGCCGGTCAGGCCGTAGGTGGTGGCGGGCCGGCCGCACTCTTCGGCCAGGCAGCGCACCTTTTCGTCGTCAAAGCAGGCAAAAAGCATGCCGTCTTCCGGCAGCAGGCGGGTGTAGCGGAGGAAAGAGCGGTAGATGTTTTCCTCGTTTTTGAAGTAGTCCAAGTGATCGTTGTCGATGTTGTTGACCACCTCAATGGAAGGGTGCAGCTGAAGATAGCTGTCCACGTATTCGCAGGCTTCGGTGACGAACAGGTCGCTGTGGCCCAGGGCGATGCCCCCTTGAAGGAAATCGACAAAGCCGCCGACGTGAACGGTCGGGTCGAGCCCGGCTTCCATGCAGATCAGAGCGATCATGGAGGTGATGGTGGTCTTACCGTGGCAGCCGGCGACGCCGATCACCGTTTCAAACTGACTGGAGATCTGTCCGAGCAGAACGCTGCGCTCCATCTCCGGAATGCCGAGGCGGCGGGCTTCGGCCCGCTCAGGATTCTCCGGCTTGATGGCGGCGGAATAAATGACGAGATCCGCACCGTGGACGTTTTCTGCCTTCTGGCCGATGATAACGGGAATGCCCAGCTCCCGAAGACGCGCCGTAAAAGGGGATTCTCCCCGGTCAGAGCCGGTCACCTGATACCCCTTGTGGGCGAGGATCATCGCAAGACCATGCATGCTGGTGCCCCCGACGCCGATCAGGTGCAGGCGCTTTCCCTTAAAGTCGTTGATATGCAAAGTGCTCATCGCTGTAACCGTTCCTTTTTTTAATAATAATAGAGCAAACCTTCCCGTTCATTTGTATGCGGTATGCTGGTATTATACCCTTCGCCGTATCGTTCGGCAAGGGAGAATGGGAAAGTCCCGCAGGACAGGGCGAAAAGGGCGGCAAAGAATGCGAGAGGGCCTGCGGGGGATTTTTTTAACTTGTGCCGTCAAAGAGAAAGCTGCCTATTGCAATACGGTAAAATTCGAATTATAATGTTATTCATATGATTCAATATTCGGAAAGGGGAGAACCTGGCATACAGGTTCACGGTAGACTGAATTGAATAAGACCAAGCGCAGCGAGCGCATTGCAATGATCCTTCTGATGCTTTCCCAGCAGCCCAATAAGCTCCATACGCTGACGGAGTTTGCGGAGTATTTCGGTTGCGCAAAGTCCACCCTCAGCGAAGATATGTCCGCCCTTAAGGATGTGCTGGCGCTCAACGGCCTCGGTCGAGTTGAGACGGTACCTGGCGCGGCCGGCGGCGTCAAGTTCCTGATGGGCTCCACCCCTCAGAGCAATCTCGATTTTGTCCGCGGTGTTTGTGAGCTGCTTTCGAGCCCCGCCCGCATTCTGCCCGGCGGCTTCCTCTATACGGTTGATCTTTTTTCCGATCCCGCCTACATCCGCCGCATGGGCGAGATCTTTGCCTCCATGTACTACAAGGCGGAACCTGACGTGGTCGTCACCGTCGAGAGCAAAGGCATCCCCATCGGTCTGATGACTGCCCAGGCGCTGGGAAAGCCCCTCGTCATCGCCCGTCGGGACAGTAAGGTGACCGAGGGCTCAGTGGTGACGCTCAATTACCTTTCCACCTCCTCCAAGCGCCTTCAGACCATGTCTCTGGCGCGCCGCGCCGTGCGGGAAGGGCAGAAGGCCCTGATTGTCGACGACTTCATGAAAGGCGGCGGCACAGTGGGCGCCATCTGCGACATGATGAAGGAATTTGCCGTGACGGTGGTGGGCGTGTGCGCGCTGGTCGCTACCGCGCAGGTGCATCAGCGCAGGATTCGCGATTTCAGGACTCTGATGGTGCTTGATTCCATTGACGAGGAAAAGAAAATCGTGGCCATCCGGCCGGCAGACTGGCTGGTGCAAAGCGCTCAATAAAAACGGAAACATTCGGAAAATTTTCGCTGGGCAACTTCCGGCGTTTTCTCCATACCTTGACAGGAGGGGCGGCAGTGCCATACAATAAAATACCAGAGACGTCGGGCAGCGCTTCGTCTGCCCGATTTCCCTGCATGGAACGAGTCAGGAGGATCGCATGGAGCTCACAGCTGTCATTATGGCTGCAGGCGCAGGCAAGCGCATGCATTCAAGCATTCCGAAGGTTCTGCACAAAGTATGCGGCGTGGAGCTGGTTCGCCATGCGATGCGGGCATGCGCTTTTTGCGGAAGGCCGGTCGTCGTCATTGGAAGTGGCGCGCAACAGGTCAGACAGACGCTGGGAAACGCCGCGGACTATGCCTTGCAGGCGGAGCAGCTGGGCACGGGGCACGCGGTGAAGATGGCCGCGGAGTATCTCAAGGGGAAAAAGGGCTATACTCTGGTGCTGGCCGGAGACATGCCGCTCCTTCAGGAGGACACCCTCAAAGCGCTGGTGGAGCTGGCGCAGCGGGAGCACAGCGCCGCCGCCGTTCTAACCGCGGAGCTGGACGATCCTACAGGCTATGGAAGAATCCTCCGGCGGACGGACGGCGCGGTGAGCGCGATCGTCGAACACCGGGACGCAAGAGAAGAACAGCGGGCGGTCAAAGAGGTCAATTCCTCGGTTTACTGCTTTGAGACCGAAGCGCTTTTGAACACCCTCGACCGCATCGGCAATCAGAACGACCAAAAAGAATACTACCTGACGGACTGCATCGGCCTCCTCGTTGGAGACGGCCGCCGGGTCAGCGCTCTGAAGGCGCCGGCGGAGGAGTGCATGGGCGTCAACGATCAGATCCAGCTGGCGGCCTGCGGCAAAATTCTCCAGCGGCGCATCAATCAGGCGCATATGCGTGCAGGCGTGACGATCATCGACCCTGAAACAGCGTACATCGGCGCGATGGTGCAGATCGGGGCGGGTGCGTTGATCTATCCGGGCAACGTCCTGGAGGGCAGGACGGTGATCGGGACGGGCGCAGTGCTTTATCCGGGCAATTTCCTTCGGGACACGACGGTGCTCCCCGGACGGAAGGTGGGTCCGAACGCGGTGCTTTTGGGCCAAATGTCCGGGACAGAACGCATTCTTTGATGATAAGAAAAGGAAACCATTCCTTACACAGCCGCACTGCGGCACAAAGAAAAGTTTGATTTGGAGGAAAACAGACTATGTTCACCTGCGGCGACTATACGCTCAGCCCCAACATCAAGATTTTTGCCGGAAACTCCAACCCGGAGCTGGCCGAGGAGATCGCTTCCCTGCTGGGCACGAAAGTGGCGTCCTCTTTCGTCCGGCGCTTCAGTGACGGCGAAGTGGCCGTGGATCTTGGCGAAACTGTACGCGGCTGCGACGTGTTTCTGATCCAGTCCACCTGCCCTCCCACGAATGACAACCTGATGGAGCTGCTGCTGATGATGGACTCCTTTAAAAGGGCGTCCGCCGGCCGCATCTTCGCGGTGATTCCCTATTATGGTTACGCCCGTCAGGATCGCAAGGCCCGCCCCCGCGAGCCCATCGCCGCCAAGCTGGTTTCCGACATGATTACCATTGCCGGCGCTTCCGGCGTTTTAACCATGGACCTTCACGCCAAGCAGATTCAGGGCTTCTTCGACATCCCTGTCGATCATCTTTCCGGCGTGCATGTGCTGGCCGACCACTATCTCGAACGGCATTTTGCCGGCCCTGATCTGGTGGTGGTCTCTCCGGATCTTGGTTCCGTTGCCCGCGCCCGCAGCTTTGCAAAGCGCCTGGACGCGCCGCTGGCCATCATCGACAAGCGCCGGCCCAAGCCCAACCAGTCTGAGGTGATGAACATCATCGGCGACGTGCGGGGCAAGCGCGCCATCGTTATCGACGACATGATCGACACCGGCGGTACCTTCCTCGGCGCGGTCAAGGCCCTGCTGGAGGTGGGTGGTGCGAAGGAAGTCTACGGCTGCGCGACCCATGGCGTCCTTTCAGGGAATGCTGTTGAGCGCATCATGGAGTCTCCCGTCAAGGAGATCGTGCTCATCAATACCATCCCCGTGCCGGAAGAGAAGATGTGCCCGAAGCTCCGGGTGCTTTCCGCCGCTCCGGTCTTTGCCAAGGCCATTCAGCTCATTTGTGAAGATCAGCCCATCAGCAAACTGGTCGAGGTATAACCAAAGCAAAAGTCTCCGGGCAGCCGGGCGGGGCAGTTTTTCTGGCCCGGGGTTGCCGGCGCAGGCTCCTAGATGAATCCATTCTGCCCGCGCGGCCTGTTTCCGCCGGGCAGTTTTGCGCGAAAGGAACGGAAATGTATATCATTGTAGGACTGGGCAATCCTGATCTGAAATACGCCCATACCCGTCACAACGCGGGATTTCTGGTGATCGACGCTCTGGCGGACAAGCTGGGCATCGCCGTGACCAGACGGGCACACAAGTCCCTGATCGGCGAAGGGTATGCCGGCGGGAAAAAAGTGGTGCTCGCAAAGCCGCTGACCTATATGAACAACAGCGGCGAAGCGGTGGTGGAGCTGATTAACTGGTACAAGATCGATCCTGCGGAGGAGCTGATCGTCATTTACGACGACATTGATCTGGACATGGGCGAGCTGCGGCTGCGGGCGAAGGGGAGTGCCGGCACCCATAACGGCATGCGCTCCATTATCCGCCTGACCGGTACGGACACCTTTCCCCGGGTACGGGTGGGCATCGGAAAGCCTTTGCCGGGCTGGGATCTGGCCGCCTATGTGCTGAGCATTTTCCCCGAAGAGGGGCGGGACGCCATTCGCGATGCGCTGAAAAAAGCAGCGGACGCTGCCCATTGCATCGTGACGGAAGGCATGAACGCCGCCGGTCAGAAATACAATATCCGAAAGAAGAAACCCAAGCCTCCCAGGCTGGAAAGAACGGCGGAAGAAACGGCTGAGACGGACGGACAGACGGAAAAAGCGGAGAAAAGCGCACCGGCCAGCGGGCAGGCGAACTGAACCGGGCTGGAGGTGCGAAAAATGGCGTTTGCCGGAAAGGATGAAAACAGGCCGCCGCAATGGCAGATCATCAATTTCTTTTGGAACTGTGGAGCCTGTCGGAGGAATTCCGCCGGCTCGAACGCGCCGCCGAGGGGGGAGAAGGTCCCTGCTCGGTCTTTGGCGTGCCCGAAGAACCGGCGGCTTTCCTGACGGCGGCTCTGGCGCGGAAAAGGAGCGCTCTGGTCGTGACGGATTCAGAGCAGGCTGCCCGCAGGATCAGCGAGGCGCTGGAGATCCTTCTGGGCCACCGGGTTGTCCAGCTGCCGCCGCGGGAGATCCAGCTGCGCAGCTTTGCCGCCAGCAGCAGGGAGCTGGCGGCCGCACGGGTGGCTACCCTCGGAAAGCTCTGCCGGGGCGAAGCGGACGTATGCGTGGTATCGGCAGAGGCCTTTGGTCAGCCGGCTGCGCCGCCAGAGGTCTTTCTGTGCGCGCAGATGACGTTGACGGTGGGGGAAACGATCCCCCTCCATGAGCTGCCGGCCCGGCTTTCCGCCGCCGGATACGAGCGGGTGGATAAAGTGGACGCTCCCGGCCAGTTCCGGCAGAGCGGAAGCCTGCTCGACATTTACTCTTATGGAGACCGGGATCCGGTGCGGGCGGAGTTTTTCGATGACGAGGTGGACTCGCTGCGCTCCTATGATCCCATGACCCAGCGGTCGCTGGAAAAGCTGGAACAGGCGGTCATCTCTCCGGCGACGGAAGTGCCCGTTACGGCGGAAGCGATGGAGCGGGCGCAGGCGGCGCTCAGAACCATGCGCCGCAGGCGGTCGCTGCTCTCCCGGATCGAAGAGGTCAGCGGCGCGCTCGCCGCCGGAACGACACAGCAGGCGGAGCAGCTTCTGCCTCTGTTTTACGAGGCCTCCACTCTGCGGGATTACCTTCCGCAGGACGCGCTGACCATCCTGATCGAACCCAACCGCATTGAGGAAACCTACAAAGAGCAGCACGCCCGCTTCCTGGAGGAGCTGACGCAGCAGCTGGAGGCAGGAGAGGCGCTCCCCATTCAGGCCGGGCTCATGCTCGAACCGGCGCGGCTGTGGCAGCGGCTGGAAACCAGCCGGACAGTCTGCATCGGCGCTTTTGCAAGGGCGTTTCACGCCATGAAGATGCGGGGGCTTTACCGCCTTGAGGTCCGGGCCGCTTCCCGCTACGGTGCGGCCATCCCCGCGCTGGCCCAGGATCTGGAGGAATTCCGCCAGCGGGGCGTAACGGTGCTCCTTTACGCCGGCGCACGGGCGGAAAAGCTCCGGGGTGATCTGACGGATCAGGATTGCGTCCTGCCGCTGCTGGGAGAGCTGAACCGGGAGCCTTTGCCCGGTGAGCGGATAATCCTTGCGCAGGGCCTGATCAACGGCTTTGAGTGGCCGGAGCAGAAGCTGGCCGTCTTTGCCGAGGCAGATCTTTATGGCGGGCGCAAGGCGGCCGTGCACACGGTGAGGAAGCGCTCTGTTACCAAAATGGATATTTTCGCCGACCTGAAGATCGGGGACTTCGTCGTTCACGAAACCTATGGAATCGGCGTTTTTCAGGGAATCCAGAAGCTGACTGCGGACGGAAAATCCCGGGATTTTATGCAAATTCAGTATTCCGGTGCCGATAAGCTCTACGTTCCGACCGATCAGCTGGACCGGGTACAGAAATACATCGGCGGGGGCGAGAAGGAAAAGGCGCCAAAGCTGTCCAAGCTGGGTGGACAGGACTGGAACCGGCAGGTTTCCAGAGTACGCCAGTCGGTCAAGGCGCTGGCCTTTGATCTGGTGAAGCTCTACGCCGACCGGAAGGCCCGTCCCGGCTATGCCTTCAGTCCGGACAGTCCGTGGCAGCGACAGCTGGAAACCGATTTTCCATATGAAGAAACCCCGGACCAGATCACCAGCATCGCTCAGATCAAAGCGGACATGGAGGCCCCCGTTCCCATGGACCGCCTGCTGTGCGGCGACGTGGGCTACGGAAAGACCGAGGTAGCAGTGCGCGCCGCTTTTAAAGCCGTGCAGGACAGCAAGCAGGTGGCTTTTCTCGTGCCCACCACGGTTTTGGCCCAGCAGCATTATCAGACGCTGTTGAGCCGCTTTGAGGGCTACCCGGTCACGGTGGAGCTGCTTTCCCGCTTCCGCACGGCCAAACAGCAGCGGGAGACCATCGAACGGCTCAGGGACGGAAGGACGGACATCGTGGTGGGAACTCACCGAATCCTTGCAAAGGACGTGAAATTCCACGATCTGGGCCTTTTGATCGTCGACGAGGAGCAGCGCTTTGGCGTCGGTCATAAGGAGCAGATCAAGGAGATGAAAAGGGACGTGGATGTTTTGACCCTTTCGGCCACGCCCATTCCCCGGACGCTCCACATGTCCATGATGGGCATCCGCGACATGTCTGTCATCGAGACGCCGCCGGAGGAACGCTTTCCGGTGCAGACCTATGTGATGGAATACTCCCCATCGCTGGTGCGGGACGCTATCTATAAAGAAGTCAACCGCGGCGGACAGGTGTATTTCCTCTACAATCAGGTGGCCTCCATGGAGAGCTTTCTGGCAAAGCTTTCCGAGCTGGTGCCCGGCGTACGCATCGCCATGGCTCACGGCCAGATGCCGGAGGGGAAGCTGGAAAAGACCATGCTTGCCTTCATGGAGGGGGAATTTGACGTGCTCCTTTGCAGCACGATTATCGAATCCGGCCTGGACATTCCCAACGCGAATACCATTTTGGTTTACGACGCAGATAAAATTGGCCTTTCCCAGCTGTATCAGCTGCGCGGAAGAGTGGGGCGCTCCAACCGCATCGCCTACGCTTATTTCACCTTCCAGCGGGACAAGGTGCTTTCGGAGGTGGCGCAGAAACGCCTTTCCGCCATCCGGGAGTTCACGCAGTTCGGCTCCGGCTTTAAGATTGCCATGCGGGATCTGGAGATCCGCGGCGCGGGCAATCTCATCGGCGCACAGCAACACGGGCATATGTCCGAGGTAGGCTACGACATGTACTGCAAGCTGGTGGAGGAGGCGGTTCATGAGGCGCAGGGAAAACCGCAGGCGGTTCAGGTGGACACTCAGATGGATATTCCCATTGACGCCTTCATCCCTGCCGACTATATCACCGACCAGTCCCAGCGGCTGGAGATCTACAAGCGCATCGCTTCGATCGAGTCGCGGCCAGGACTGTATGACGTACAGGAGGAGATCGAGGACCGCTTCGGCGACATTCCCGCGCCGGTGCAGAACCTGATGGAGATCGCCCTTTTGAAGGCGTATGCCTGCCGCTGCGGAATGACACAGGTGTCTGTGCGGCCTGGCGAAGTGCGCATGAAGCTGCATCCTCACCCGCCCATCGACGGCGGAGAGCTGGTGGAAGTGCTCGGCCGATATAAGGGCCGCGCTATGATGACGGCCGGGGAGGCGCCGGTGATTCTTCTGAGGCAGAAAAGCCTCGATATCAAGGGGGCAATGGCCCTGTGCGGGGAATTCCTTTCCGGACTGTGCGGCTAAAGGGAAGAGACGCAGGCCGGGAACGACTGAGCGCCCGCGCTGTTTGAAAAATATTCATTTGCAACTGCGGCTGTGATTGGGTATAATGTTGATGCATATGCGTGGAAGGGATCACCCAATGGATCCCTTTTGTGTGTACGCAAAATAATTTGCCGCAAATTTTCTGCGTTCCCCAAGGGACGTAAGCAGATAGAATCACCGAAGGGAGCAACCTGCCAATGAAAGTGTTCAAAAGGGCAATGTGTGCGGTGCTTGGCCTGATGACGGCTGCGAGCCTTGCCGCCTGCTCTTCTGCCGGCAGCGGCGCTGTGGTAGCCACCGTTGACGGCGTTGAGATCTACCGCTGGGAGGTGGATCTTCAGTATCAGCAGAACCTTTCCAACTATACGGCGCTCGACGGGATCGATCCGGTCAACAACGAGCAGCACCGTCAGGCGATCCGCGAAAGTATCCTCGAAGAGCTGATCACCGATACAGCGATCAATCTCAAGGCCCGGGAAATGGGATATGGGCTTACGGATGAAGAAAAGGCGGGGGTTGAGCAGGAATATCAGACCATCCGCGCCGAGGCTGTCGCAAGGTATACCGAAGAGCAGGGGGGCGACCCGGAAAAAGGGGAAAAAGCCTATCTCGCTTACCTTGAGGAGCAGCATCTTTCCGATGACATCATCCTGAACAATATGTACGATGTTAAAATGCGTACCAAGCTCAGCGACGATCTTTACGCAAACATTGCCAGCAACAGCACAGAGGTGGAGGAATACTACAATCAGAAGGTGGAAGCGGACAAGGCCACCTACAGCGCGGATCTTTCCGCCTACGAAAAGGACAACGCTTACGATTCCTACGCCGTGATGTATCATCCCGAGGATTATGTTCGCTTTAAACAGATCCTTATCGCCATGCCGCAGGAGCAGGCGGAAAAGATCGAGGAGCTTTCAGCAGAGCTTTCTGAGGTCAACACGGAGCTCACCATTATGACGGTTCAAAAAGGTGAGGAGGACAGCGGCGTACGGCGCCTGAAGCAGCGCAGCAACGCGCTGGAAAAAGAACTGGAGCAGGTCAGGCAGGAAGGACTCAATCAGATCAGGGAGCGGGCGCAGGAAGCGCTGGAAAAGGCCAAAGCCGGCGAGGACTTTGACGCGCTGGTGGAGCAGTACGGCGAGGATGAAGGCATGAAGTCCGATCCCTACAAAACCTACGGCTATCTGATCTGCCAAAAGAGCGAGGGATTTGAGCCGGCGATCAAGGCGGTCGTGATGCAGCTTTCCGGCGTGGGAGCAGTCAGCGGAGAGCTGACCGTCACCGATTACGGCTATCACATTTTTAAGATCGTCGACGAGATCGCCAAGGGCCCCCGTCCGCTTGAGGAGGTACGAAGCCTTATCGAGCAGATCGTCCTGATGCCGCAGCGGCAGGATATTTACAATGATTTTGCCGCTCGGGCGCTGGAAGGAAGAGAAATCAAGCGCTATACAAACAGGCTGTGACAAAAGGCCACTGCCGTGAAACCCTAAAAATCTACTGAACAGTTAGGAGCGTATGAACCGATGAAAAATTTTACGAGGATTCTCGCCGTTGTGCTGTGTATTGTGGTATCCCTCAGCCTTGCGGCCTGCAACCTTGTGGGCGTTGACGAGGAAAAGGACAAGAATCAGGCTGTTGCCGTGGTCAATGGTGTGGAGATCTCCAAGCAGGAGTTCCTCAACATGCAGCAGCAGTATCTTTACATCTACCAGATGTTCGGCTACGATCCCACCAGCACGGAGGAAGGACTTGCCGAGTTTAATTCCAATATCCTCGAGAGCATGATCACCCAGGAAGTGCTGACACAGAAGGCCAAAGAACTGGGCTTTATGGAATTGTCCGAAGAGGATCAGGCTGAAGTGGATGCTGAGTTCAAGGAAGCTTATGACTCCTACAAGGAAGATTTCCGCGAGCAGGCCGAATCTGAAAAGCTCAACGACGATACCGTTGATGTCGAGGCCCGCATCGACGAGCTGGCCAGGGCGGAACTGGAGGCCAACGGCCAGTCTTATGATGAGATCCAGCAGGAATACGTTGTCAGCAAGGCCATCGAAAACCTGCAGAAATCCATCAATGACAGCGTTTCGATCACTGAAGACGAGGCCCGTGCCTGGTATCAGGAGACCCTTGACGCTCAGACCACTGAGATCCAGAGCGATTCCACCGCTTATGAAAATTATGCTAACGGCTCCAGCAGCGCTCTCGCCCTGTATATCCCTGATGGCTACCGTTATGTCAAACAGATCCTGATCTCCTTCGAGGAGAATGAGGAGCTGGAGAGCCAGATGGACGAGCTGGAGACCCGCATCAGCGAGATCGACACGGAAGTGGCATCCCTCAAGGAGGAAGATGAAACCGCCAACGCCAGCAAGATTGAAGAGCTGAACACCGAAAAGACCGGAAAGCAGACCGAGCTGGGCAAGCTGCAGGAGCAGTATAAGGCCTCCGCCAAGGCCAAGGCGCAGGAAGTGCTTGATAAGCTTGCCGCGGGCGAAGATTTCGATGCGCTGGTCGCTGAGTACAACGAAGATCCCGGCGTGGCCGAGGGCGGCGCCTATGCCGAAACGGGCTATCTGGTTGGCCCGGAAACCACTTCTTATGTTGCTCCCTTCACTGCTGCCGCGCTGGCGTTGCAGAACATCGGCGATGTGAGCGATATGGTGGAAACCGATTTTGGGTATCACATCCTGAAGCTGGCAACCCTGGTGGAAAGCCGGACTGTCGCTTTCGAAGAGGTGAAGGATGCCGCTACCGAAGCGGCCCTGGCTGAAAAGCAGGAAGAAGAATGGTACGCCAAGATGGACGAATGGACCGCGGCGGCCAAGATTACCCGTTATGAGGATCGCCTGGTTGACGAATCCGACAACTACGTCGACTAAGTTAAAGAAGGCGCCCCTTTTTGACAAATGAAAGGGTGCGAGACAGCCGCCCGAAGCAAGGAGAAAGCTTGAGAAAACAGCCGTTTTCAGGGAGTATACTTCGTTGCTGGGCGGCTAACCTTTTTAGGCCGGCTGCTGAAGTGACAGGACAGCCCTGGAAGGAAAGCGAAAAAACGATATGGAAAGTAAAGCGGAAAAATGGATTCGACATTTGGGACTTCATCCCATCGCAGAGGGCGGCTGGTGCATGCGCAACTATACTTCGGAACAGACACTGGGAGAAGGGGAAGAGGAACGGCCGATTGGTTCATGCATTTGCTATTTGCTTAAGGGAAAAGAGCGCTCCTGCTTCCACGTGCTGGAAAGCGATGAGATCTGGTTTTTCCACGGAGGCGCCCCCTTTGAACTGTACAGCCTTTGGCCGGACGGATCGATGAAGCGGACGATGCTCGGACTGGATCTGGAGGCGGGGCAGACGCTTCAGGTGGTCTATCCTGCGGGCGTAATCTTTGGCGGACGAGTGTTGGGCGAGTACGGTCTGGCAGGCTGCTTTGTCAGTCCCGCTTTTGAACAGAAGCGCTTCCGCCTGACGTCCCGGTCAGAACTGCTGCGGCGTTTTCCGCAGCATGGAGAAGTCATCTGCGCTCTGACGCAGGAGGAAGGAAAGCAATCTTAGCGCTGGATTTTTAGCGGGCGTTTCAGACGCGAAGAAACCGGTGATGAAGTTTTGAGTGAAAGAAAACCTGAAAAAAACCAAAAACGGCAGAACCAGAATTCTGGTTCTGCCGTTTTCGTTATTGCAGAGAATAACCTTGCAAGAAAATCACCGGGACGGTTCCACCTTGCTGCGAGAGCGGCGCAGCTTGCGGAACACAACGGTGGAACAGCCCAAGGATAAAGCGATCGCACTAAAAATGAGCATGGTAGAAGCGCCTACGGAAGCCGCCTGCTGATAATTTCCCTGGATCAGCTGCAGCATTGTGTTGTAAAGTCCAAAGCCTGGCAATGTGGCGATAATGCCCATAGTTGTAAAAACAGTGGAGGGCATCTTCACTTTTTCGGCAGTATATTCGCCGAAGAAGCCCGCCAACAGTCCTGCGGCCAACGCGCCGGCAGCAGATTGCCCAGTAAGCAATTCAATGCAATGGAAGACGCTGTAGCTGAGCCCGCCGATTAGCGCGCCAGGCAGGAGCGAACGGCGAGGCGCGTGAAACAGCAGACCAAACCCTGCTGTGGCTGCCGCGGAAAATGCAAAATCAGAAAACAAGGTGCCGATCATGTCAAACCTCCCTGAGAAGCAAGGCTGAGCGCTACTACGAGACCCGCTCCCGCCGCAAGGCTGACTGCCCGCAAAAGCGCCTCGGCGGTTCGCGCCGTGCCGGAGACTAGATCGCCGTTGACCGTGTCGCGGATGGCGTTGGCCATCACAAGACCGGGCAGCAGCGGCATCATGGCGCCGACAATGATCGCGTACTCATTAGAGGAGGGACGGATCGCAACGACGCCCATGGCGATGAAGGCGGTCAGCGCACCGCTGATGAGGCAATACAGGGCGGAGGAGGGGCCGTCGCTTTGAAACAAACAGGCTGCCAGCCGGGTCATCAGGCCGCACAGCGCTGCAGCAAGAAAATCGACAATTGTCACCGCTGGAAACAGCAGCGTAAAGAATCCGGCGGACAGAGCCGAAGCAAACAGCTCCCAGCCAAGGCGGGAGGGATGAGACGCAACCAGCTTCTCCAGCTTTGCACAGCCTTCCTCCAGCGTTAAAACACCGGAAGAAATGCCGCGGGAGATGTCGTTGACCGCGGTGATGCGGGAAAGATCCGTCGTGCGGCGGGCGACCCGTACTACCTGGGAAATACTGGGGGAGCCATCCAGCGGCAAAAGGGAAAAGAAAATACCGGTGGGCAGCGCAAGCACCTGAACTGGTTCAGCGGTATAAGGGCGGCAGATGAAAGAAACGGTTTCTTCCGCCCGGTAGGTTTCTGCGCCGCTTTCCAGCAGCAGCTGGGCAGCCAGCCCTGCTGTTTTCAGAAGTAATTCGTTCTGGTTCAAACAAGGGCCTCCATAAAAATTATAAAGTAATCAAAAAATCGGACGCCGGATACCCGGCAAAATGTGGGTCTCCGCTTCCGGCGAAAAAACTGGAAAGAAGTTTCGCACCTTACATTCTGGGTCAAGACCGGACGCCGGGAGCTTCGGGGCATCCGGACAGCGGAAGTATCATCTCACAATTCGGAAAAAGAAACAAGCCTTTCACGTAAAAATTCGGGCACGCCGTTCCAAATCGGATTAGAACCGCCGGGGAGCGGCAGCTTGAGCTGTGTCGTCCGGAATCCGGCAAGAGTGGCCTGCCCGTCTGCCGGTCCTGTATTCGCCGTTGTTTTCCGTAATGGAGGACAGGAGGAACGTGGTGGTTTGAGGGGAACATTTTCGCCGGACATGGGTAGTTTGGATGTTAGTGAAGGCGGCGGGAAGTCCGGATTCGGAAGATAAACAGAAAAATGGATTTCTTTTCGTTTCGAAAACCTTTTTGAAGATCATTCAGGCCGCTTTTATGCAGCAAAAAAGGGCCGCCCGGCAAGAAGCCGGACGGCCAATATATAGGGGTATATGGATAAGGAGCAAACACACACCAAAGGATCGGATTACACGATGGTCCGGATGAAGGCTTCCAGCTCTTCCGGATGCTCTTTGTCAAAGCGGCGGGGATTGCTGGACATGCTGGTGCCGAAGCTGGCCATGGTTAGGCCCTTGATGGCTTCTTCGGGAATGTTCAGGTGCTTGAAGTCAGGCTTGATGTTCATATGGGCAGTCAGCTCATAGATGAAGTCCACAGCAGCCTGAGCAGCTTCTGCATCGGAAGCAAAACGCTTTCCGGTCAGCGCCTCGCCGACGCGGGCCATGCGTTCCTGGCACACGGGGGCGTTCAGCTTCATGACGTGGGGCAGCATAATGCCGCAGGCCTCGCCGTGAGGAACACCGTACTGGATGCCGACGGCCATGCCGACGCCGTGCGCGGCGCCCAGACCGGAGTTGGCAAACGCCATGCCGCCCATCAGGGCAGCGGCAGCCATACCCTCGCGGGCTTCCATATCCTTGCCGTCGTCATAGGCGCGGCGCAGATACTTGCCACCCAGCTCGATGCCTTTAAGCGCAAGACCGTCGCTGATGGGCGTAGCGCGCCAGGTGGTGTACGCCTCAATCAGATGGGTCATGGCGTCGATGCCGGAGTTGGCGGTGACGCTCTTGGGGCAGCCCACAGTCAGAGCGGGATCGACAATGGTCAGGTTGGCCATCATGGAGTCAGAACGCATGGAGCGCTTGAAATTGAGGACGTGAGAGCCCAGAACGGCGTTCTTGGTCACTTCGGAGCCGGTGCCGGCAGTAGTGGGAACAGAGATGAAAGGAACGGGTTCAACGGTGACCTTTTTGCCCTTGCCGACGTATTCCATGTAATCAATGGCAGGCGTGCCATTGGTGATCAGGGCGGCGATAGCCTTGCCGACGTCGATGTTACTGCCGCCACCGATGGACATGACTGCATCACAGCCGAAAGCCACAGCGCGCTCGCAGATGTCGTCCACCTGCTCGACGGTGGGTTCACCAGCGACTTCGCCGATGACCAGATACTTCTTGCCCATTTCCTCCAACTGAGCGCGGACATTGTCCATTACGGGGGACTTGACGAAGAAGGGATCGACCACCACGAGGAAGTTAGTGCCGAGAGAAGCGATGTGGTTTTTCAGCTCGTTGATAGCGCCCTGTTTAAAAACGATTTTCTGGGCAGTCAAAAAAGAGAATTCCATAGGTTCCTCCTAATAATACAGGTCATCAAAGGGTACGGAAAGCAAAGAGAACGGCCCGCCCAGCCACCACAGCCAGGTGCGCATGGACGGGCCGAGTCTCTCTGTATCCTTTTGCGGCGGCGCAGATTACGTCGCTGCGGGAACGGTTAGCAGTACTTGTTCTGGTACTGGTAGATCTTCGGGAAGGCTTCCTTGGCCAGACCATAGTAGCAGGACTGGAACAGAGCAAAGACGTCGTTGTACTGATCCATCTTCTTGGCGTCGGGCTCGTAGCGCTTGAGCAGGTGAACCATGTTCTCAGAGGCTTCGCCCAGATCCTTGAAGATGCCGGCGCCCACAGCGCCGATCATGGCAGCGCCCAGAGCGGTCGCTTCGGGAGCGTCGACGGTTTCCACCGCGCAGCCGTAGATGTTGGCCTGGATGTCGTTCCACAGCTCGGAACGGGCCGCGCCGCCGGTGACGCGCAGGGTCTTGAAATCGGAGAAGCCGGCCGCCTTGAGGGCGTCGAGCATCTCGCGCATCTCGAAGCAGATGCCTTCCATCGCCGCGCGGAGCAGATCCGCCTTGGTGGTGCCAAGAGTCATGCCGATGAAGCCGCCGCGGGCGTTGTCGTCGTAATGGGGGCAGGCAGCGCCGGCGAGCCAGGGCAGGAAGATGGTGCCCTTGGCGCCGATGGGAGCCTTGGCCGCAGTGGCGGACATGATGTCGTAGACGTCGATGCCGGAAATGTCGGCAGCGGTCATCTCATACTGGGAGATGGCGTTCCTCAGCCAGCGGAAGGAAGAGGCAGCCGCGGAGGCGTGGCCTTCCATCGTGTAGCCGCCGGCGGGATGGCCCAGCACATGGCAAGAGCAATTGGGGTCACGGACAGGGGTCTTGGAGTAACCGATGCACAGGCCGGCAGTGCCAAGGCACACAGAGCCCAGGCCGGGAGCGCCGGAGTTGCCCACGCCGGCAGCGCCGCACTGCTGGTCGCCGGAGCCGACGAACAGGGGAGTGCCCACCTTCAAGCCGGTCTTTTCCGCCACGGAAGCGGGAACCGTGCCGATGGGGGTACCGGTCTTGGTGAAGCGGGGATACTTGTCGGGATCCACGCCAAAGACCGCGCACAGCTCGGGGTCGACCTGGAAGGTGTCGCCGTTGGTGACCAGCCACCAGTTGGCATCGTCTTCGTCTTCATACCAGTCGTCCGCGCCGAAAGCCTTGGCCAGGATCGCCTGGGGAGTGATCATCTTGTAGGTTTTTTCATACAGTTCAGGCTGGTTGAGCATGAACCAGAACACCTCGCTGCCGCACTGGACAGAGCCGAGCGGATGGCCGCAGCGCTTGTACAGATCCTGGCGGGTCATGCCGGCAGCGGCCAGCTTTTCATCGACCCAGGAGAAGATCTCGGCGCCACGCTGATCCTGCCAGATGAACATGGTGCGCAGGAAGTTGCCGTCCTTGTCGATCGGAACCATGGTGGTGCGCTGGTTGGTGAAGCTGATGGATGCGATTTCGGAAGCATCGATGTTCTTCTTGGCGATGGCGCCGGCCACAGCCTTGTAAGCCAGATCGATGATGTCTTCGCCGCGCTGTTCCACCCAGCCGGGACGGGGATAGAAGGTGGGAGTCTCATAGTAGCAGCTGCTGATTTGCTTGCCCGTCAGGTCGAAAATACAGCAGCGAACGCCCATCGTGCCGGCATCAATACCAATTACATATTTTCCCATAAATTGTTTCTCCCTTCATCTGATGGTTTTATGTGTTGAGCGGCGGAAAGAAGGAGGATAGGCCGCCGTTTCTGCTGATTTTCCCCGCAAAGGGTAACAAAAGAAACGCCCCCGTCATATCCGCAAAACAGATGGAGTGATTCGTTTCTGCCCGTGCAGAAAGGGTGTAAGAAAAGCCGAAAGAACAGAAAGTCTGAACTGTAAACCAAGAACGTGAAAAAGAAGCAAACTATTGTGAAAAGAGTGACAAACGGTTAGGTAGGGAAAGAGTTGCCGAAGGGCTGGCCGCCGGCAACTCTCAACCTGAATGCTGTTTTCATGCCCCTAGGGGCAGAAGATCAGTCTTCCCTGACCTCGAAGTTCTTGACCATGGATTCGAAGATGGGCAGCTCGTCGACGATGCCCTTGGCGCCGCGGGTGCCGATGATGTCGAAGCCAGCAGCGAGAGTGGTCAGAGCGATCGCGGTGGTCCAGAAGCGGCCGGTACCGGCGATCTTGAGCTTGCAGCGACCGGCGCAGGTCTTGACCATCAGGTCGATCACGCGCATGTCGGGGCCGCCGAAACGACCGGTGGAGGTCTTGACGAAGTCACCGCCGCCGGCGATAACAGCTTCGCAGGCCCTGACGATCTCATCGTCGGTCAGGTAGCACACTTCGATGATGAAGCGGGTCTCACGGCCCTGAGCGGCTTCGACGCAGGCCTTGACTTCCTTGAGCAGATGCTCGTCATCGCCGCTCTTGAGCGCGCCGTAGTCGATGACGTAGTCGATGATCTCAACGCCCTTTTCAACGGCGTCCTTCGCGGCAGCGATCTTGCCTTCGAGGGTGCTGGTGCCGAAGGGATAGTCGATCACGACGCAGGCCTTGACATCGGTACCCTTCTGGTTCTTGCAGGCCTCAACGACCATTTCAAGGTAGTTGGGGTTGACGCAGATGGAGTTGGTGTTGTATTCAAGGGACATCGCAATCAGGTTCTCGATCTCTTCACGGGTGGTGAAGGGGTTGAGCAGGGAACCGTCGATTTTCTTTGCCAGGGAAGCCTTGTCGATCTTTTCTCCGCGGATGTACAGCATGTTTTTTCTCTCCTTTTCTTTAAATGCTGGTGGGTTATTGAATTCTGGAACAAGGGCGGGCGGCCATCTGCCTGGGATGCCGCAGGTCCTTCGGCGCTGTGAGCGCACGCTCCAAAATGGAAAACAGATCCTTGAATGAAAACGGATTCTTATGAATTGTATTTTCAAAGTGGAACTTGTATGATATGTACCTGCCAACTAATGAAAAAATATCACAAATGGAAAACTGTGTCAAGCGGGAAATTTTGAATAATTATCGTAGTGTTCAAAATTTGGGGCAAAAATCGTGTAATGATGCAAAAGAGAAAACGAACAACAGGCGGACAAATGGAACGACTGACAATAAAATAGCAAAATTGGTTTCGAATTTACAAAACAACTGAAATAACGTGCAAAAATAAAATGGAAGCGGAAGAATTAAAAACAAAGAAAACAGAAAAATTCGTTGAAATTGGCATTTGCTCAGGCGGAAAAACAGATGGAACGATAGATGAAATGAATAAAAATTCTATGATTTTTAATGAAAATACCTTTCTGAACAAGTGCAAGAATGAGCAAAATTTACATACGATGAGAAAATGTAATGGTATGAATTGTATGATACTTTTGGAATGAGATGATTACAAAAGCACGATCAGCTGCTTTTTCGCAGAAAAACAGCCGCCCTTTCTTTATTTTTGAAAAGGGCGGCTGAGTCTGATCTGGAGTGTGGAGTTCAGCTGAAAATTTCCAGCCGAAGCGGAAGATCTGTTTGCGGCAGCTCATTCCAGCAAACGGCCGTAATGCTGCCGGACTGTGCTTCGATGCGGCTCACCGCATTCCAGCTTTCCTGCTGAACAAGTCCGGCTGTGCTGGAGGAGCTGAGTTCTGCCGAAGCAAACAGGTGGCCAAGATCCTCTGCTGTCAGGGCGGGCAGGGAAATGGTCTGCGTGTAAGGCGCCTCGCTGCTCCAGCCCTGCGCAGACAGCGTGCAGCGCAGGGTGCGGGCGGCGTGGGCCGCGCCCAGATCCTCCGGGGTCAGAGTGATGGAAACGCCAGTCTTTCCGTTGACTGAGACCATTTTTCCTTCCCCGACGGCGATGGAATCGACGTAGCCTTTTGTGGCGGGGTGGGTCGCAGCGGTTGGCGTGTAGGAGTCGGTGTTTTCCCTGGTAAGCACTTCGCTGCGGGAGGGCTTCTGCCCGAGCAGGGCGGCCAGCGCTTCAAGCAGCTCCGCAATGGTATTGCCGGAAAGCCCTTCGATCGATGCGCCGATGCCCTCTGCCCCCTGTGCCCCGGAAAGCTGGTCGATCAGGCCATTGAGGGCCTCTTTGAGCTGATTGGAGTTGCTGTCAAAGATCGCCTTCATCTCGTCGGCGGAGCGAAGCGGACGGTCGGCCTCAGCAGTGACTGGATGGAGCCATGCGGTGATCTTGTGATCCTGAATCGTCATCTGTTCCTCCTTGGTAAAAATGTCTGGCGTATTTGATATAATGGAAGAGAGTCCGAAACAAAGCATACTATGGATCAAATGCTTCTGCGTGCTACGCGGAAAAGCCGCGACATCTTTGTGGGCCTACTGCGTCCGTTTTCGAGTGATATATTTTTCAAAGGCAGCGACGCCGTAGTACATCGCTCCCGCCAGGAGGCAGAGGATCACAACGCTTGCCATGACGATGTCGAGTTTGAAGACCTGGCCGCCGTAGACGATCAGATAACCAAGGCCCGCGCGGGAGATGAGAAATTCCCCTACGATGACGCCGACCCAGCTCATGCCGACAGAAAGCTTCAGCGCGGACACCATGGTGGGGATGCTTGCCGGGAGCACCACCATACGGAGCATCTGGAATTTGGTCGCGCCAAAGGTGCGCATTAGAAGAAGCTTTGCGTCGGAGACTTCGGAAAAGCCGGTGGAAACGCTGGTAATAGCCACCACCACGCTCACGAGCACGGCGATAGTGACGATGGCGGGCATGCCGGTCCCCATCCAGACGATCAATACCGGGCCAAGGGCGATCTTGGGCAGGGAATTGAGAATGACCAGATAGGGATCGAGCACCTGAGCAACCCGGGGACACCACCAGAGCAGCACCGCTGCCACAACGCCCAGGCCTGTGCCCAGCAGGAATCCCAGAATGGTCTCCCAGAGGGTGACGGCGATGTGGGTCAAAAGCTCACCGCCGGACAGGAGCGAGCCAATGGTTTTGACGATCCGAGAGGGGGAGCTGAAAATAAAGGGATCTAGGAGCCCCAGAAGCGTGCAGCCTTCCCAAAGGAGCAAAAGCACGGCAAGCACCATGAGCCGGGCGAGGCGAATGGTCCTTTTCTGGCGGTCGAGACCGCTCAGATACCGGCGGTGCTCTTCGGTCGAAACGGGAGGAACGGGCCGTTCAGACATGGATTTCCAACTCCTTCCAAATGGTATCAAAGTATTCCTGGAATCCCGGCAGACTTCGCCGGCCCAGCGGAGAAGCAGCCGGCAGGTCGATGGAGATCGAGCGGCGGACAGTGGCAGGCCGGGCGGAAAAGACCACGACCCGGTCTGCGACGCTGATTGCTTCGGAGATGTCATGGGTAACGAACAGAGCAGTCTTTTTTTCCGTGCGGATGATGGAGCTGATCTCGTCGCCCAGCGCAAGGCGGGTCTGATAATCCAGGGCGGAAAAAGGCTCGTCGAGCAGAAGAATCTGCGGATTGATCGCCAGGGTCCGGATCAGGGCCACCCGCTGGCGCATCCCGCCGGAAAGCTCTGAGGGCCGCTGGTTGCGGAATTCATAAAGGCCATAGGTCTTCAAAAGGGAAAGGGCCCGCTCTTTTCCCTCTTCAACAGTGCCGCGCACCTCAAGTCCCAAAAGCACGTTTTGCCAGATGGTGCGCCATTGAAAAAGATGATCCCGCTGAAGCATGTAACCAACGGCGCTGCTCGGACCGGTAACCTCCTCCCCCTCGAGAAGGATCTCCCCGCTGCTGGGGCGGATCAGGCCGGCAGCCATGGACAGCAATGTGGATTTTCCGCAGCCGGAAGGGCCCACGATCGCAACGAACTCCCCGGGCATCACTTCGAGATTGAGATCCTTTATAGCAAGCGTTTCCGCATCGGGGCTGTGATAGATCAAGGACACGTTCCGGAGGCAAAGGATTGGTTCCATAGTTCTTTCCTCCTAAAATTCAGAGTAATGAAACGCGCAGAAGACGGGCGAAGCCCCGCGGGCCAAAACCAAAAGAGGGCCGCATTTTTCTGCGCCTACTGACAATATATTCGCCCCGGATGCAGAGGTGAAAGGTGCGTTTGGAAAAGGAAAGGAGCGGAGAGAAACAGATTCTCCGCTCCCAGGAGGAACGCGCTGCAAAAGCACAGCTGCCGGATAAAGTTATTTCGCCTGCCCGGCGATGGTGTTGTCGACCACGTCCGCAAAGGGTACCCGGGTACTCAGCTCGCCGGCGGTCTCAATGATATCCTGCATCCGGGTAAAATCCTCCTCCGCCATGACGGGATCGGTACACCAGGCGTTGATTTCCTGATAGTTTCGGGCCACCATGGTCAAAAGGGTCACGTCGGAGTCCGGAAACTGGGGCGCGATCACCTCGGCGATTTCTTCCGGCGTGTGTTCTGCCACCCATTTCTGGCCCCGGGCCACTGCGTTCATGTAGCGCTGATAAAGATCGGCGTCCGATTCCAGCCGGCTCCTTTTGACCATATAGGCCGTGAAGGGAACTGGGCCGCTTTCGGCGCCTACGGCGGCGACGATGTATCCCTTTCCTTCCCGCTCACAGAGGCTGGCAGTGGGCTCAAAAAGCGTGACATATTCCGCGTCGCTGCCCTCAAAGGCGCCTGCCATCAGGTTGAATTGAATGTCCGTGCGGACGTTGACATCCACGCCGGGAATCAGCCCTTTTTGCCGCAGGACGTATTCGAGGGTCATCAGGGGCATGCCGCCCTTGCGCCCGCCGATGATCGTCGTGCCCCGCAGGCTTTCCCAGTCAAAGTCTTCGTCCTGCTGCCGTCCGACGAGGAAGGAGCCGTCCCGCTGGGTCAGCTGGCCGATGACGACTGCGTAATCCTCCTTGCCCTCATTGTAAACGTACACTGCGGTCTCGGGACCCATCAGGCCGATGTCTGCGTCGCCGGAGAGCACGGCTGTCATGCTTTTGTCGGAGCCGCCTCCGTTAACAAGGTCAACAGCAAGACCTTCCTCTTCAAAAAAACCCAGTTCCATTGCCGCGTACTGGGGTGCGTAAAAGACGGAATGGGTCACTTCGTTGACCGTGATCTTTTCAAGGCCGCCTGAGCCGCAGCCGGTCAGAAGCAGCGCCGTGCATGCGGCGAGAAACCACGCGAGCGTCTTTTTCAATGGTCATACCTCCCTGTTTGCGTCTTTGCTGAAACATCCGGCAGGCACGGGAAAAGCCCGGCGCCCTCTGGCGCGCCTGCCGCCAGTCTTTTTTACTGTATGAAAGGGCGGCGGGGGCTGTGAAGAAAAAATGAATCGTTTGCCCGGCAAAGGCGTCTAATCAGTGAGCTCAAAAAGAATTGATGCATCGGGAGAAAGGAATCCAATAGAGTTGATTTACACACAGGCAGCCCGGCCGGAAAGCCTGGTGCAGCAGGCGGCGCACGGCAGCGCGGAAGCCTCTGGCGCGCTGGTGCGGGAAAATGAGCAGCTGCTCTTTTCCGTGGCGGCGGCCTACTTTCAAGACCCGGGCGAACGGGCCGACGCCGTGCAGGAAGCGCTTCTGACGGCGTGGCACAGGATCGACACGCTGAGGGAAGGGGCCTTTTTCCGTACCTGGCTGGTGCGCATTTTGATCAACCGCTGCAAGAGCATTCTGCGGAAAAAACGTCCCCTGCCGCTGGAGGAGGAACAGGCGGCACGCCTTGC
>Ga0129308_1000270_pt1 | contig 90140 bp, 94 predicted proteins | sample L827metagenome_FD_94440 | JGI IMG/M metagenome (GOLD analysis project Ga0129308, IMG submission 94440) | Ring-tailed lemur group fecal microbial communities from Wisconsin, USA - L827 metagenome | ecosystem: Host-associated > Mammals > Digestive system > Large intestine > Fecal | place: USA...
ACATGGGACACTGGGAATGCTTACGCCTAATGAGGTAGAGGCACTATACTGGGGGCAGAATTATTGATCTGTTCCTGAATATTTTTGCTTTTTTGTGTCTACTTACTTGACTATAGTTCAATTTGTTATTCATGATAATTTAAAATAAAGCTTTTGATATTATTATACTCTTCACTTTAAGCGTAGTCAAGCTGTATACATTAGCAAATCCCCTCTTTCCACCAGCGCCAAAACATGCTAAAATTATCACATAAATTACAGCCGCTATGAAAGGAGTACCGCCATTGTTTACATATTATTTGCCGCAAAAATTTACGAATATTCCCCTGCGTTTAGATGACGGCCACGGAGATTACAACCGCAGCTATGAACGCAGCGACGATGATTTTGATTACGCTGATTATTCTACTGACCACCGCGATAATAATTTTCGTAATTACGAAAAGAAACGCCGCAAAACAAAAAAAGAAATCATTGACGATTTGCTCAAAAGATGGGACTAAAACGCAAAAACTCCTGAGATTTTACTGTAACCATAAAATCTCAGGAGTTTTTTTCTTATGAATTATCTTAGGTTATTATTTTTCCTGCCACTGCTGCAAGGCCAACTTATCTATTTTGCCGCTTTCGTTACGCGGCAAAGCTTTAAGAAAAATAAACTGCTTTGGCAGCTCGTAATCCTCCAGCTTTTCCCGCAGCATTTTCACCATATCCTGCTTGCTATATTCTTTTGCTGCCGCCACAAAAGCAACCAAAACATCTGCATCGCCTATATGCTTGCTTAATACGGCAGCTTCAATAACCGGCGGCAAATCACCAATAGCAGCAGCCACCTTTACCGTACTAATCTTGCGTCCATTGACATTGCAAATATCATCCGTGCGTCCTAAAAAGTGCAGCCTGCCTAGCTCGTCTAAACAACCTCTATCCTTTAACGAAAATGGCAGCTTGATTGCTTCCACATGATAAGGCGTCTCGATAAATATTTCTTCATTAGATATTGTAATTTTCACACCCTTAAAGGGTCTGCCGATTAAGGTACGATCATCAGTCATTTCTTTATTTTTAATATAGGTTATATAATTCAGCTCGCTGGCGCCATAGTACAGTGTTATCTCTGCTTTGGGAAATACCGACAGCAGCTTATCCGCTTCCTGTCTGCCCATGGACTGGGAGCCGCTGATAATACTGCGAATCTTGTCGTTAGGCTGCTTCATAAATTTGGGCAGCAGCAATAATTTGGACGGAATTAGATAAATAGTATTGACGTCATATTGCTGCATCAGCTCCAGCCAATGCTTGGGACGGAATTTTTCCGTAACGACAAGCATGCCGCCAGCAGCCAAAACGCCCATATAAATATTCAAATTGCCGGTAAAGGCTAGGCTTCCCTGACAAAAAATTTTAGTATTTTCATCCACGCCAAACACGCGGTTCTGTTCCGGAAAAAAATCTGCCCAGCTATGATAATTACGCCACAGCAGCTTGCTTTTGCCGGTGCTGCCGCTGGTCATTACACCCATACAGGCATTTTCGGGAATATTTTTTACTTCAAACCGTTGATTTTTACTTAGCTCCGTAGCGATAATTGGCCTGGTTTTTGTGCCGCTGTACGCGATAAAATTTATTAGCTGCTGTGCGATAGTATCTGCATGAATAAAAATTGCAGACTCGCACAGCTCTTTTTCTTGGCGCAGCTTAGCCGCCGCTTCTGCCAACTGTCCATAGGTATAACTGCAATTATCATCAACCAATGCCAATTTATCCTGGGGCTTGCTGGTAATCAGAGCCAAATAATCTGCAAAATCCTGATAATTTTGTACCGTTTCTGTTGCTATCATTGCGCCACCCTTTCCAACAGCAAGGCCGTACCTACTCCTCCGGCAGCCGCCACGCTGGCGCAGCCAAAACGTCCGCCGCGCTGCCGCAGAGCTTCCAATAAATGCAGCGTAATAATGCAGCCGGACGCGCCATAAGGATGACCATAGGCCAAAGCGCCGCCAAAAATATTATATTTATCCACGCTTTGCTTAAATGTGCGGGCAAAAAGCACGTCAATCACGGCAAAGGCCTCGTTGATTTCAAAATCAGCAATATCCCGTTCCTGCAAATTGTATTTTTGCAAAAGCTTTGCCAATGCCAAAATAGCAGTGCGCGGGCTTACCAAAGGATCGCCGCCGCAAGCTACAGAACCGATTACCTTAGCCTGCGCCTGCAAATTATGTTCTTGCAAAAATTTTTCCGAGCACAATACTACAAAGGCTGCGCCGTCGTTAATCAGGCAGGAATTGGCTGCTGTAATAAACTGTCCTTGAGGCAAAACCTTAGGCAGTCTGTCTAAAAGCCTTTGGCTCATGCGCGGACGAATACCTTCATCCTGATAAGCGTCAAAAACAGGCGCAATGATATTTTTTAAAGCGCCGGTTTCTCTAGCCTGCGCTGCTAATTTATGACTGCGCAGCACCCATGCGTCCAGTTCTGCTTTATTAACCTTTTCTCGCTGACACGCTAGCTCTGCTCCTTCCAGCATTACAGTTTCCCGATGAATTTCCGGCATAAATTTTGCTACGCTGTACCAAGTTTCCCCTTGATAATCAGGATGATTGGCGTTATAACCACGCCGCGGCTGGGTGGAACTGCTCTCAAAGCCGCCGGCAATAATGCAGTCTGCCTCGCCGCAGGCAATTTTTGCTGATGCTACCGCAATACTTTCCAAACCGCTGCCGCACTGCACATCAATGGTAAATGCAGGCACAGTAATGGGCACACCGGCTTCCAAGGCCATCAAGCGCGCAATATTGCCGCCTGCCCCCACGCCATTACCGGCAATAATATAGTCCGGCTCTGTAATCTTATATTTTTCCATAACCTTACGCAGCACCGCCGCTCCCAGCTTTTCAGCCGGAATATGCCGGTACATGCCGTTGACCACGCCTACATAGCTGCGCAGTCCACCTAAAATATACGCATGTTCCATAATTTCACCTATAAAATTTATAAATAGACCCGCATCTGCTTGCGAAAAACATAATGCGGGGATTTTGTTGTTGTTTTTTATTGATGGTCAAAGATTCTGTGAATAGGTCCTGCTAAAAAGGCAGCGGCAGCACATTTTGCAATGTCCAAGGGAATAAAGGGCAAAACACCGGTATAAAAAGCCTTATCCCACGGCATACCAGTAACCAGCTTGAGCTGCACATAGCCAAAAAGATAGATGATAGGAATGCCAACTATACACCCTAAAAGCGCATAACGTTTAAAATTATATTTTTCGCCGCGGGTAGCAGCCAAAAATACTACGGTAAACAAAAAGCCGATAATGTAACCGCCGGTAGGGCCAAAAAGTTTTCCCGGGCCTGCAGTACCGCCGGTAAAAACAGGCACGCCAGCCAAGCCGACCAAAATATAAACCAACATAGTCATAAACCCCTGCTTGACGTTCAGCACATAACCTGTCAAATTTACAATAAGCGTTTGCAGAGCTATGGGCGAAAGCGAAAAAGGCAGAGGAATAATGATATAAGCAGAAACGCAGTTCATGGCAACCATCAGCGCCATTTTAGTCATTTCCGCAGTTTTATTTACATTAACAGTATTTGTTCTCATCCAAAGCACCAGCCTTATTTATATTTTGATAGTAAAAACCTTAGAGCTTCCCACATAACCCTGCAGCTCCTGTTTACTGCCATAAACACACAGATCGTCGCCTGCAAATACAGGAGTCAAAAAGCTAATGCGCCAATCAAGCTCTGTCAGCTGCAATTTTTGCTGCAACCACGCAGCCATACACAAGCCGGGAATCACTGGATGCTTTCCCTGATGAATAATATTTTCATCACCGGTAACACCCACATAAGCGCGCACCTCCTGTACGGAAAAGCTGTGCTTACAAAGCAGCTGCCCTTGTGGTTCGTTTACGGCTGCGGTTTTAGCGCTTAAAGAATTTTTTGGCAGCACCAAAAAAACTCGCAGTTCTTTGGCTACGCTGCCGTCAGCCGCCGTCCCCAGCACCTGCATAATACATTTACGCTGCTTTTCCAATAGAATATTATTTTCCAGCTGCTGTGCCTTGCCGTAAATATGTACTTCCGCGCCTGCCAGCACCCAGCCGCCAAAAAATTTACTATCGCTGTCTGCCAGCTTATGTGCAAGCTCTAACATTTTTCAACATCCTTTCATGTAGGATATTATAATGCAAAGCGTGCTTTTAGTCAACCATTTATATGATTAACGTTAACATCAATTTGGGATAACCAAAAATAGAGCGGAGCGTAGTTTTTTAAGCTAAAAACTTTAGCAAACATTTGTTTCTATCGCGTTTCGCGATAGATAAAAATTCTTACTCATTGTATTTTTACACTGGACATGGTAATTTGGTGCTGCGAGAAACAAAAAAGCAGCGATATAATATCACTCGTTCAACGCGTTTTTTTTGACGCTCATTGCGGGCGGAAGCATCACGAAATTTCGCAAAACTCGCTTGCGCTCAAACATTGCTCAATTTCTATGCTTCCATGCCCTCACTCTCTAAAAAACGCTATCTTCACTTCGTGATATTATTATCGCCTTGCTTACGTCTGCTTATTTTAAAATTGTAACGATATATTATCACACGTTTAACATATTTTTTACATTCACTGCGAACGAAACATCACTAAATCTCGCAAAACTCGCTGCGCTCAAACATTGCTCAATTTCTATGCTTCCATGCCCTCGTTCACTAAAAAACGCTATCTCCACTTCGTGATATTATTATCGCCTTAACAACTTTTGACTAAAATTTTATAGAAAAAAGCGCCCTGCCTAACGGCAGGGCGCTTACAATTACCATATTTTTCTAAACGAATTAGTAGTTGATAACCTTTAATTCAAAATAGCCTTGGGGATGATCGCAAACCGGGCATTTTTCAGGTGCTTTTTCAGCAACAACAATCTTGCCGCAGTTAGTGCAAATCCAAACCTTTTTCTCTTCGCGTTTGAATACGCGGTCGTTTTCAATGTTAGCCAGCAAAGCGCGATAACGCTCTTCATGCTCTTTTTCAATCTTGCCAACTTCTTCAAACAATACAGCCAGTCTGTCAAAGCCTTCTTCTTTAGCAGTTTTAGCAAATTCAGCGTACATTTCAGTCCACTCGTAGTTTTCGCCTGCTGCTGCGTCTTTCAAATTCTCGATAGTGCTGGGAACTTTGCCGCCATGCAGAGCTTTGAACCACAATTTAGCATGCTCTTTTTCATTGCCGGAAGTTTCGGTAAAAAATGCGCCAATTTGATTGTAGCCTTCTTTTTTAGCAGTGCTTGCATAATACTGATATTTAGTATGAGCCTGAGATTCGCCTGCAAATGCGGTCATCAAATTTTGTTCAGTCTTGCTGCCTTTTAATTCCATAATAATTCCTCCTTATGTCCACAGGGACAAAACTAATTAGTTTTTATCTTCACCCAAAACATCGTCGCCGTCCTGCGCCTTGTGCTCCAGCTTTTGACATGCGGGGCAAACACCGCTGAACACGATATCATGGTGATTCATCTTATAACCGGTTACTGCTGCAACCTTTTCATCCATATCCGGAATATAGTCAAAATTTTCTACATTCATAAAAGTACCGCATTCAGTACATTTAATATGATAATGTCTTGCCAAAATATGGTCGAAACGATCCGCACCGCTGGGCACGGAAACCTTATTCAGCAAGCCGCTTTCAACCAAGCTGTTAAGATTGCGGTACACCGTACCTTTACTGATATCAGGATATTCCATAGTAATGCGATCGTACACTTCTTCAGCAGTAGGGTGATTTGCTAAAAAACGTACAGCAGCAATAACAAGTTGTCTTTGAATAGTATTTCTTTTAGCCATTGTCATCATCCTTTATCAAAAATTATTCTCAATTAGAATTATACATTTTATAAAGATTTTGTCAAGTGCTTTTTAGTACAATCCACACTAAATTCACATCTAAAATGGACAATTTTCAAGAAGTGTTCTTTAACTAATAAATTAGTTCTTAATTCTTTTTTAGATTAACAATCATATTACAAAAAAGATTATCAGCTTCCTGCCGGATATTTTTCTATTTACAAAATAAAACGTTTTAGCAGCATCTGCTTTGTGCTTAAAATTTTTTACATCCTGCCAATAACCATATTTGACATTAACAATCAAGAAATATATAATTAAAAACGCAGAATCTCTTTTGTATGGAAGGTCATCACTATGTCACAAATCACTTTAGATAAACTGCCAATTGGGCAGGAAGGAATTATCCAACAGGTAGGCAGCGAAGGTATTTTGCGCCGCCGTTTATTAGATATGGGTTTAACTCCCCGCACCAGAGTTTTAGTACGCAAACGGGCGCCCTTGGGTGATCCGCTGGAAATTTATCTGCGCGGCTACGAGCTGACGCTGCGCGCTTCCGAAGCCAGTGAAATTATAATTTTGGTGGAGGCAGAAGAAAAATGAAGCTGCATTTTGCTCTTGTAGGCAATAAAAACTGCGGCAAAAGTACGCTGTTTAATTATCTTACCGGCAGTAATCAGCATGTGGGCAATTTTCCCGGCGTCACCGTGCAGAAAAAGGAAGGCTCTTTGCTAGCTGATTCTGCTATCAGCGTTATAGATTTGCCGGGAATTTATTCTCTTTCGCCCTATACCTCTGAAGAAATTGTTACCCGCGACCTGCTGCTGTACAATAAACCCAGCGCAATTATCAACGTTATTGACGCAACTAATATCGAGCGCAGCTTGTATTTAACTTTGCAGCTTATCGAGCTAAATATTCCCATGATTATCGCCCTCAATATGATGGATGAATTGGCTACCGGCGGCGGCAGTATTGATATCAAAGCTATGGAAGAACAGCTTACCATTCCCGTAGTGCCGATTTCTGCCAACAGCGGCGAAGGCGTTGCCGAGCTAATTAAACGCACTATTGAAATAGCCGAAAACGTTACCCTTCCCCAGCGTCTTGATTTTTGCTCCGGCCCTGTGCATACTGCCATCCACGCCGTAGCCCATTTAATTGAAGAAAAGGTACGCCGAAAAAATTTACCTTTGCGCTTTACCTCCACCAAACTGATTGAAGGCGACGAAGAATTTCTTGGCGAATTACAGCTTTCGGAAAACGAAAGGGATATTGTCGGTCACTTTACGCAGGAAATGGAGCAGGCGCTCAACTCTGACCGCGAAGCAGCCATGGCTGATATGCGTTACGCTTATATTGAAGAGCTGTGCTCGTTTACGGTGCACAAACAGCAGGATACAGAAGCGCAGCGGCGTTCGGTAAAAATGGATTACTATTTGACCCACAAGTATTTAAGTATTCCTATTTTTATCATTATTATTGGTCTAGTTTTTTATCTCACCTTTGATGTGATTGGCGCTTTCTTGAGCGGCATCTTGGGCAATATTTTGGACGGCATTACTGCCTCTGCCGACGAGGGCTTAACTAATTTCGGCATCAATCCCGCTATGCACTCCCTTATTATTGACGGCATTTTTGCCGGTGTGTGCAGCGTGCTTTCATTTATTCCGACAATCGTCACGCTGTTTTTCTTTTTATCGCTGCTGGAGGACAGCGGCTATATGTCCCGCGTGGCTTTTGTTATGGATAAGCTGCTGCGTAAAATCGGTCTGTCCGGCTCCTCTTTTATCCCGCTGATTATCGGCTTTGGCTGCAGCGTACCGGCAATTATGGCGGCACGTACCTTAGCCAGTGAGCGCGACCGCAAAATGACGATTATGCTCACGCCTTTTATGAGCTGCAGTGCTAAGCTTTCCGTTTACGGCATTTTTATCGGTGCCTTTTTCCCAAATTCCGGCGCGCTGGTTATGCTTTCTATTTATCTTTTGGGCGTGATGGTTGCAGTTTTCACCGGCGCTATGCTTAACAGCTTTGTTTTTAGCGGCAAACCCGTTCCCTTTGTTATGGAGCTGCCCGCCTACCGTATGCCCACAGGCCGCAGCATTTTGATGCACATGTGGGAAAAAGCCGAAGATTTTATTCATAAGGCTTTTACAGTAATTTTTATGGCCAGCATTATCGTTTGGTTTTTGCAGAATTTTAACAGCCAATTTTATATGGTCAACAGCAACGAAAGTATTATTGCCGAAATCGGCAAGCTTTCCGCGCCTATTTTTGAACCGCTGGGATTTGGCGATTGGCGTATGTCCACGGCATTGATTACTGGCATTACTGCCAAAGAAGTTGTTATCAGCACCCTATCCGTACTGGCTGTAGATGCCAGCGGCAGCGTAAATCTGCCCAAGCTTTTTTCGCCGCTTACAGCCTATACCTTTTTAGTTTTCTGTCTACTTTATCCACCCTGCATTGCTTCTTTGGCAACTATGCGTAAAGAATTAAATTCTCGTTGGAGCACCTGCGGCATTATCGCCTACGAGCTAACCATTGCCTGGATCATGGCGTTTATTATACGTCATATCGGTTTAATGCTTGGCTTTAATTAAAACAAAATAGTAAAAGCGAGTCCTGCAATATAATGCAAAGACTCGCTTTTTATATGCCCAAAAATTTACGCCAGCTGGCGTTTTTATTACTGTCACAGTTACCGCAGTTATTGCAGCGCGGCGGCGCTTGCTCGCCAAAATATTCCAGCAAAACCTTGCGCAGACAGCCGCTGGTGTTGCAATAAAAAATCATCTTATCCAGCAGCTCTAGCTCGTGAGCTTTCCAAACTAAATCCGGCTGGTCATGACCAACAAGATAAGTATTCACAGCAATATCCGCCTTATTATACAAAAGCAGACATTCGGACGGTAAGCCGTCGCGTCCTGCGCGCCCGGCTTCCTGATAATAGCTTTCCATATCCTTAGGCATATTGTAGTGCACAACATAGCGAACGTCTGCCTTATCAATGCCCATACCAAATGCGTTAGTCGCTACAATCACCGGCACTTGTCCGCTGACGAAAAGGTTTTGATTTTCGCGCCGTTCCTCCGGCGTTAAGCCCGCGTGATAACGCAGCGCCAAATGCCCCTGCCCCAGCAAAAGCTTCGTTACCTGCTCCACTCTTTGTCTAGTGGCGCAATAAATTACACCGCACTGATTTTTGTGCTTGGCTAAAAACGCCAGCAACGAATGGTTCTTATCCTGGGTGCGCTCCACCGCAAAATGCAGATTTGGTCTGTCAAAGCCGGAAACAACTATTTTGGCTTGGGGAATTTCCAGGCGCTTGCAGATATCCTGTCTCACAGTTGGCGTTGCCGTAGCTGTAAACGCCGCTAACAGAGGCTTCACCGGCAGCTCCTTAATAAATTGCGGAATATTATAATAATCCTTGCGGAAACTGTGCCCCCATTGGGAAACACAGTGAGCCTCGTCCACTGCCACCATAGTGATATACGCCTGCTGGGCAAAGCGCAAAAACTGTGGATTCAGCAGCCGTTCCGGCGCCACATATAAAAATTTGCACTGCTTATTGAGCGCGGCATGCAAAACCTTGCCGTACTCATTATTGGTCATACTGCTGTCCAAATATGCAGCTGGAATGCCGCGGGCAGTCAAAGCCTCCGCCTGATCCTTCATCAGCGAAATCAAAGGGGAAATTACCAAGGTTACGCCCTTAAGCAATAGCGATGGCAGCTGAAAGCAAATACTTTTACCTGCGCCAGTTGGCAATACTGCCAGCACCGGCTCACCGCGTAAAATTGCGCTGATAATTTCTTCCTGACCTTGGCGGAATGCGTCATAACCATAATAATGTTTAAGCGCTCTGTGCAGAAAAGCGCTGTCAATAGTCCGCGTCATTTTCTGCACAGGCACACGCCCATGCGCCCCGTTGTGCCGTTTTCTGCTCTGTACGAACAAAAAAGCTCGTGATTATGAGCTGTGCATACCTCCGCCGCCACAATATTTTCAGCGCGCACGCCTGCACGCTCTAAAACGCAGCGATTGTAACCCCACAAATCCAGCAGATAATGACCTTGTTTTTGCTCCACAGGCGTAAAAAATTTAGTATATACGCCACAAATCTCCTGCTCTTTTTCTTGAGCCAGCGCGTGCTCGCGTACAAAATCATCCACTTCATAACAGCAAGAGCCAATGGACGGGCCGATTGCCGCTAAAATATTCTGCGGCTGAGCGCCAAAATTTTCTGCCATAGCCTGCACGGTTTTCGCCGCAATTTCGGCTGCCGTGCCGCGCCAGCCAGCGTGCGCTAAGCCAATAGCGCCGCTGACAGGGTCAGCCAAAAGCACCGGCGTACAATCTGCATAAAATAAAAGCAATGGCACGTCGGCAAGTTTTGTTACCAAAGCGTCGGTTGCGGCAATAGTATCGGCAAAATCCAGTGCGCCCGCGCCGACTAAATTTTCATCAACAACCACCACACAACTGCCATGCACCTGCTGGCAGGTAGTAAATTTATCGGCGTCCACACCTAAAGCATCAGCAAAACGCTGACGATTGCGCAAAACTAAATTTTGCTCATCGCCAACATGCAGCGCTAAATTTAAAGTGTTCATCACAACGGCGCTTTCTCCGTGCAGGCGGCAGCTGCAGCCGTTGATAAAGCCTGCGCTGCTAAGCAAAGGAAAGCTGCCGAACCATATATTATTTTTTTGCGTAATAATAAAATCATTCATAGTAATTATTTTTTGCAAACGCCGCAGCGCACGCAATTATCAAAACACATGGGCGTAAACTTGCCCTGGCAGCTGCGCTCCAATTCTTTTTTGAGATAATCCATAGTCACACCCATGTCAAGATGCTGCCACGGCAAGGGCTGCTCCATATCCAGCTCTTGTTCCGCCATTTTCTCCGCGTCTAAACCATGCCTTTTCAGTACCGCCTTAAGGTTTTCGCCTGACGTATGAGCCTCCAGCAGCATTTCTCCCATGCGTCGGTCTCCACGAGCCAAAACCGCTTGAATGACCGTTTCCTTTAAGGATTCGGTTATCAATTTAATATGCTTGCTCTTTTTCAACCCGTCAGTGAGCATTTTAAAACGTTTTTTCAGCGTGCGTACATTGCACAGCGGCGCCCATTGATAAGGAGTAAAAGGCTTCGGCACAAAACCATTTACGCTGATAATCAGCTCGCCCTTGCTGCCTAAAGCGTCCATTTTCGCGCGGATACGCAAAATCATCTGCACGGTTTCTTCGATATCAATATCTTCTTCTCCCGGCAGGCCAATCATATAATACAATTTTATGTGCCGCATACCGGCTGCTGCTGCCAGCTCAATAGAATTATAAACGTGCTGCTCCGTAATTCCCTTATTAATCGCGGCGCGCATCCGCTCGCTGCCAGCCTCCGGTGCGACGGTCATAGTGCGCAGACCGCTGGCAGCTAAAGCGTCGGCCAGCTGCTTAGTGAGCATATCGGCGCGCATACTGGCAACGCTGAAAGGAATTTTATTTTCATTTAAATAAGCTGTCAGCTCTGCCATTTGCGGATGGTCGCTGACAGCAGCGCCCATTAAGCCAACCTTTTTCGTGCGCTTCGGACGTTTGGCAATATCTGCCAAAATATTTTCCAGCCTGCGCGGACGCGGCTTGCGGAAGCAATAGCCTGCCATGCAAAAACGGCAGTGCCGCCCGCAGCCGCGGGCAACTTCTACAATATACATATCCTCAAATTCCGTGCCGCCGGTCAAAATTTGCGTCGTATGGGGATAATTATCAATTTCCCGCACCCATTGACGGCGGATAACTGCGGGAGCATTGCTGCCTTCTTTTACTTTTAAAGCCGCAAATTTACCGTCGTCAGTATATTCCGCTTCATAAAATTTCGGCACATACACGCCGTCCAGCTGCGCTAAATTTTCTAAAGTATCTTGCTTGCTTGCTCCGGCATAAATGGTGTCTAAAATTTTCTGGACGGTTTCCTCGCCCTCGCCAATAACAAAAGCATCTGCCACCTGCGCCAAAGGCTCGGGATTAAAGGTTGCGCAAGGCCCGCCCACGATAACCAGCGGCTCCTTTTCGTTGCGCTCTGCCGCCCGCAGCTTAATATTACCTAAATCCAGCACCGTCAATAGATTATCATAATCCATTTCAAAGGACAGCATCACGAAAATCACGGCAAAATCGGCTAAAGGTCTGCCCGTTTCAATGCTCAGCAAGGGCGTTCTGCTTTTAGTATACTCCTGCTGCATTTGCTTATCAGGCAAAAAGAAACGCTCGCAGGCGCTGTCCCCGCGCGCGTTAATCATCTGATATAAAATATGCAGTCCTAAATTAGACATACCCAAATGATAAACATTGGGATAAACAAAAGCCACAGGATGGCGGAGTCCGGGCGGAAAAGTCCGGGCTCCTTCCTCTGCGTCTCTGATAGTTTGTAAATAATTTTTTATTTTCCAGGACAAAGCTTGTACCTCACAATTTCAGCTTATTTCCCTAATTTTTTTTCAAATAAATTAACGATAGTTTTCAGCACCTTCAAGCGTGCGTAATATTTATTGTTACCCTCTACCACGGTCCACGGCGCGTAAGAAGTGTCAGTGCGCACCAGCATTTCATTAACAGCCGCTTCATAAGCATCCCATTTTTCACGGTTGCGCCAATCCTCATCCGTAATTTTCCATTGCTTCATCGGATCGTTTTGGCGGTCGGTAAAGCGGCGCAGCTGCTCGTCCTTATCAATTTGCAGCCAGAATTTAGCAATGGCAAAGCCGTGCTCCGCCCATTGCTGCTCCATATCTTTAATTTCATCATAAGCGCGCTGCCATTCATAATTTTTAGCAAAGCCTTCAATACGCTCAACCATAACGCGCCCATACCAAGTGCGGTCAAAAATGGCAATGTTTCCGGGCGACGGCAGGTGTACCCAAAAACGCCACAGATAATGGAACTGCCGTTCCACCACATTAGGTGCAGAAACAGGATGTACACTAAAGCCCAAAGGGTCTAACGCAGCAGTTAAACGGCGAATTGCGCCGCCCTTACCAGCAGCGTCCCAACCCTCAAAGCAAATAACCGTGGGAATTTGCTCCTTAAACATTTCAATTTGCAGCTGCTTTAAGCGTTTTTGATACTTATCCAGCTCTTTTTTATATTCTTCTTTGGTCAATTCCTGCGTAGCATTTATTTTGCTCAGCACATCATACATATTGTTGGGACGCACAATGGCAGCGGGAGCAACTACGGGAGTGTTTACGGCTTTCTCTACTGTTTCTACAATAGAGTTGATAATTTCTATTTCTGCGACGCGTCTGTCATCGGCGGCAATTAAATGCCAGGGAGCATTTACCTTATCGGTAGCCTCCAGCATTTTTTCATAACGCTCAAAATATTCTTCGTAATGGTCGCTTTCGTCAATGGCAGGGCTTATATCACGCCAAGCCTTGCCCAAGGTTTTGGCGTTCTTTTCAATATTTTCTTTTTGCTGATCTTTAGACAAATGCAGGAAAAATTTTAAAATGATATAGTTATCATCAGTCAGCATTTTTTCAAACTGATTGATATGGTCGTAGGAAATATTTTGGTTGTATTTATGTTCGTTATCCTTATCGTTTTCCTCATTGGCATTTTTTAAATAATACCAGCTGCGGTGATACACAACGATATTTCCTAAAGCAGGCAAATGCTTCCAAAAAAAAGTAAAGAACGGCTGTTTATACTCTGCTTCGCTCATGCGCACAGTGGAATACACATCAAAGCCGCGAGCGTCCATCTGCTGCATCATAGTGTTGATAATAGCGCTGCGGCGGGCACCTCGCCATCCTTCAAACACAATGATAATCGGCTTTTTGGCTTCGCGAGCCAAACGCTGCACCTGACCTAAACGCTTGCCCAGCTCATCCATTACCTTACTATAATCACTTTTGGATAACTTTTTCTGTAAATCCAATTTTTCCAACATGTCTATAACATCTCCTTATTTACCCTTCAACAAAATTCAACAAAAACTAGCCTATTTCATCACTGCCATAAGGCTTGATACTGCGCGGCTTGTCCAGCACCTGCGACATAATAAAACCGTTGACCAAAGTAGAATGCTTTAGCTTCAGCTTAGTTTTAGGCTGCTCCTGACTTTGAGCTATTTTTGCACTAAACTCCGCCAGCTCTTGATTAAATTTTGCTTCATCATAACTATAATCGCTTTTAGGATCGCGATACAGCTTGCTTTTATCGTGGACAAAGCCTTCATTATCACGATGAATACGCCCCTTGCACTCATGCTGAGGTTCGCTGTCATAATGAATACGCTGCTTATTCCTACGCTCCGGCGTCTTCGCTTCATAATTAACGAGTACAGCGTCACTTTCTTCTGCCTGCGGCAAAGATTTTTTGCTTTTGCGCAAACGTCTTTCAAAATCTGTCGCTAAATCAGGCTGCTGCTTCTTGAGCTGTGCATCCTCCTGCTCGTCAGCTTCGGTTTCATTTTGTTCCGCCGTATCATAATCATAGTCAGGATTATCCTCCTGCTGCGGCGAACGCCGCTTTTTTTTCCAAAAAACCATACCTAAAACGCCACGCAGAAATAAAAACATCCACACTATGAGAAACAGATTGTGAATGGAAAAAATATTATCAAACATAATCCAACCTCTTATTTACCGTTGGTTTTTTCTGATCCCTCAACCGCTTCCGGACTTACCTCGGCAATAGTGCGACGCATTTGAGTATCAGCTTGAATGTTATTCAGACGATAATAATCCATTACGCCCAAACGTCCGCTTTCCAAAGCAGCTGCCATAGCTGCCGGAACTTTTGCTTGCGCTTCCACAACCTTGGCCTGCATTTCTTGAGTGTAAGCTTTCATTTCCTGTTCTTTTGCAACTGCCATGGCACGGCGTTCTTCGGCGCGCGCCTGAGCAATGCGCTTATCAGCCTCTGCTTGATCAGTCATTAAAGCAGCGCCAATGTTGCGGCCAACATCTACATCCGCAATATCAATGGACAAAATTTCAAAAGCAGTACCTGCGTCCAAGCCTTTATCCAAAACTGTTTTAGAGATAAAATCGGGATTTTCCAGTACCTTACTGTGGTCGTCGCTGGAACCGACATTAGTAACGATACCCTCGCCAACGCGGGCAATAATCGTCGCTTCACCGGCGCCGCCTACCAAACGGTCAATATTGGCGCGCACGGTTACGCGGGCCTTAACCTTTAATTCAATGCCGTCCTTCGCCACGGCGCTGACTACGGGAGTTTCAATAACTTCCGGATTAACGCTCATCTGCACTGCTTCCAGCACATTGCGTCCCGCCAAATCAATGGCGCAGCCGCGTTCAAAACTCAAATCAATCTGCGCTCTGTGTGCGGCAATCAAAGCGTCAATAACGCGATCCACGTTGCCGCCTGCCAAATAATGCGCCTCCAGCTGATTTACATTCACGTCTAAACCAGCTTTATTAGCCTTAATCAATGGCAGCACAATTTGCGAAGCAGGCACGCGGCGCAAACGCATACCAATCAAATTAAAAATACCTACATTGACTCCGGCTGCAATAGCGCTAATCCACAAGCCCAAGGGAACAAAATTCAAGAAAATGGCAATACCTGCGATAACCAATACAAACATAATACCGCTGCCAAAAATAAAATTAAATAAAAAATCCATGCTTTCACTCCTTTATTACATCTACCAAAATTTTACTTCCTTCTACCTTGACCACTTGCACCGGACTGTCCTTAGTAACAAAATCGCCCAAACTGCTTACGTCGTAGCGCCTGCCCTCCAGCAAAATAGTTCCGGCAGGACGCAAGGTAGTCAACGCAATACCGCGCTTGCCTAACAGAGCAGACAAATCTTCGCCGCCGGTATAGCCGTCGCTATTTTTCTGCTTGTCCCACAGCACAAAGGGATTCCATTTACTTTCTCTAGGCAGATAAAAACACAAAAAGCCAATGCACAGCGCCGCCAGTAAATAAACACCTAAAACACCTAGGAGAGCAGGCATCCCACCGCCCAGCAAATAATAGCTTCCGCCACTGAAACACAGCAAACTGGCGATACCAAAAATGCCAAAACCGGGCACTGCCAGCTCCACCGCCATTAAAAGAACGCCGCCAATTAAAAGATAATATTCAATAGGCATAGCATACCTCCTCTATTAAATATTGATATTTTATTATACCACAAGGGCATATGTTCTGCTAAGCTCTGCATTCGCCTACGGCTCCGCAATCGCTAAGCATTCACATTATACCATGTTTTACCTTACTTCCGCTATGTTTAGACAGCAAATCAAAATTTTTTACAATAGATTTTTTTACAAAGCAAAAATAAAATAACCGCGTCAGATTTCTCCAACACGGTTATTATAATTATTTGAGTAATTCACGAACGATAGCATTTATGCGTTTGCCATCTGCACGGCCTTTTGTTTTGGCCATAACAGCCGGCATAACCTTACCCATATCCTTGGGACTTGTAGCGCCGACAGCGGCAATTACTTCTGCTACGATGGCTTTCAGTTCGTCATCACCGAGAGCTTCAGGAAGATATTTTTTCAAAACATCAATTTCTTCCTTAGCTTGGGCAACCAACTCATCGCGACCGGCCTTTTGGAATTCTTCCAAAGAATCCTGACGCATTTTGACCTCTTTCATCAAGACTGCCAGAACCTCGTCATCATTAAGTTCCTTTTTGTCATTGATTTCAACATTTTTAATATTAGCACGCACCATGCGGATAACGGACAAGCGCAGCTTACCGGCTTCTCTATCCTTCATAGCCTGCTTCATATCAGCAGTTAATTGGTCTTTTATAGACATACAGCCCGCCTCCAATTATCTGGTTTTACGTTTTCTGGCTGCTTCGGATTTTTTCTTACGGGCAACGCTGGGTTTTTCATAATGCTCGCGTTTTCTTACCTCAGAAAGAATGCCTGCCTTTTGGGTTGCTCTTTTAAATCTGCGCAGTGCGCTGTCTAAAGTTTCATTCTTGCCAACTTTAATTTCTGCCATCTGTTCTCCCTCCCTCCACACACTTAGGGAAGTGTATCTGCAAATTAAGTTTTTAAGTGTTAACACCTAAAAACACTTACTGACCTATTATACAAGATAAGGCAACATTTGTCAAGATTTACAACTTTTATCTTGCAAATTACTATACACGCAAATTTTTTGCGCACAGCAAAAAATTTGCAATTTATCAGCAGGGAGGCCAGCCTAATACTTTGCCGCCAATTAAATGAATATGCAGATGTTTCACGGTTTGACCGCCGTCGTCGCCGGTGTTGATAACAATGCGGAAGCCTTTTTCCGCAATGCCGGTTTTTTCTGCAATCATTTTTACTTTGCTCAGCATATAAGCAACTAATTCAGCGTCGGCAGTGGTAATGTCGCGGGTATGCTCTTTGGGCAGCAGCAGTACATGCACGGGAGCAGCCGGAGCTACGTCGTTAATCGCAATCATTTTGTCGTCCTCATATACTCTGGCAGAAGGAATCTCACCTTTAATAATTTTGCAGAAAATGCAGTCTTCAGCCATTCTTGTTCCTCCTTTTTATTTTTAAGAAATTTTATTTTAAACCTCAAAAACTTTTTCAAAGCTTATTTAATATTATAGCACAAATTGAAGCTGACCGGCACAAAAGTTACGCTCTTTTTACAAAAGCTCCCCTTGCAGCCAATCCTCCTGCACGCCAGTAATTTTTACGCGGCGAATTTCTCCGGCAAGTTGCGCATCGCCTTCCACAACCACGCGCAGATAGGGACCGCACAAGCCTTCCATGTGCTGCTCGTCAACAGGCTGCTCAAAAAGCACCTCTTCTGTTTTGCCGACCATGGACAAAAGACTTTGCCGGTGCAGCTTTTCATCCAACTGCGCCAAGCGGGCAGCGCGCTCCGCTTTTACATTTTCCTCTACCTGATTAGGCATAGCTTCCGCAGGCGTGCCCTTGCGTTTGGAATAAGGAAAAATGTGCATTTTGGCAAAGGCGCACTCTTCAGCAAAACGCAGCGTCGCCGCAAAATCCTCCTCGGTTTCGCCGGGAAAGCCCACGATAATATCCGTAGTAATTGCTACTTCCGGCACCTGACGGCGAATGTCAGCCAGCAAATTTTTAAAACGTGCCGTATCATAAGGACGATGCATAGACTGCAAAACCTTATCACAGCCACTTTGGAGCGGCAAATGCAAATGTTTGCACAAACGCGGCTCCTGCGCCATAAGCTGCAAAAGACGCGGCTCAACCTCAACCGATTCCAAGCTTCCTAAGCGCAAGCGGCGCACGCCCTCCACGCTCAAAGCTGCCTGCACCGCATCATATAAGGTAAGGCGCTTGCCCTCTTTCACCAGCTCCTTGCCATAGCAGCCTAAGTGAATACCGATGAGCACAACCTCTTTATAGCCAGCTGCTACAAGTTTTTCTACTTCCGTGCGAATACTTGCCAAGCTGCGGCTGCGCAGCGGCCCTCTGGCATAAGGGATAATGCAGTAAGTGCAGTATTGATTGCAGCCCTCCTGAATTTTGAGAAAAGCACGGGTTTTATCGGTTTCCGTGCCCACGCCCAGCTCTTCAAACTTAGTATCAACCGTCATTTGCTGCACATTATCTAAAATTGTGTCCTGCTTGTGCGTCAAAGCCTGCTCCACCAGTTCCACAATGCGTCCGCGCTCTTGGTTGCCGATAATTACATCCACGCCCTCAATGGCACGCACTTCTTCCGGCGCAGTCTGCGGATAGCAGCCGGTAACAACAGTCAGGCTCAAAGGATTGCGGCGCACGGCGCGGTTGATAATTTGGCGTGATTTGCGCTGTCCCGTGTTAGTCACCACGCAGGTGTTAATTAAATACACATCTGCCTGCGCGGCAAAATCCACAATCTCATAACCGGCCTGACGAAAAATTTCTTCCATGCTGGCCGTATCCGCCTGATTCACCTTGCAGCCCAAGGTATAAAAAGCAATTTTTCTCATTTATTGTTAATCTCCTAAGTCTCCTGTTTCATAAAAAATTGCGCTGATGGCTACCAAGCCAGCCGTCTCTGCCCGCAAAATGCGTCTGCCCAGGCTTACGGGAACTGCTCCGGCGTCTTTGGCAAGCGCCAATTCGTGCTCGCTGATGCCACCCTCCGGCCCGATAATCAGCAGCAATTCTTGCATATCGCCTACAGCTTTTGCGTTCTGCAAAGCAGTTTTCAGACTAACCTTATCCTCACATTCGTAAGCGATAATTTTCGTCTGCAAATTATTATTGGCCAACATTTGCGCCATAGACTGCACAGGCTGCACCTGCGGAATAATATCCCGCTTGCTTTGCTTGGCTGCGCTTTCGGCAATTTTTTGCCAGCGCTCAACCTTTTTATCAGCCTTTGCCCCCTCCAAACGTACTACGGAATGCTCCATAGCTACGGGAACGACGCTGTATGCGCCCATTTCTACAGCCTTTTGGATAATAAAATCCATTTTTTCACCCTTGGCTAAGCCCTGCGCCAGCACCAGCTTTACCCGCGGTTCATGGCTCTCGGCTAATTTTTCCAAACAGCGCACATACACGCGCTCGTTATCAATGGACGCTATTTCCGCCACGGCGCTGACACCGTCGTCGCTGACAATTTGCAGCTTATCCAAAGGCTGCATCCGCAAAACCTTGCTGATATGCCGCGCGTCCACGCCTTCAATATACATTTCCTCGCTGTAAAGCTGGGGAATAAAAAATCTGTGCATAATTACTCCTGCTATACTAAACTCTGTTTACGCTTTGACAAACTGCATTACCACCCAACCGCCGCGGCGGTCAACTGCGTCCAATTTTAAACCCTGTTCTTTAGCCGCAGCTTCTACATCAACCATGCGCTCTTCAATAATGCCGCTGGCTAAAAATACGCCGCTGTCCTTCAGCTTTCCCGGAATATCAGGCAGCAGCATAATAATAATATCCGCAATAATGTTGGCGATAATCACGTCTGCCTGACCTTCGGTACCGTGCAGCAAATCGCCCTCGCGCACTGCAATTTTATCGCTCAAATGATTGTTAGCCACGTTTTCTTGCGCCACGCGCACAGCCACGCCGTCAATATCCACTGCTTTGACTTCTTTAGCGCCGCACAAAGCTGCGGCAATAGCCAAAATACCGCTGCCGGTGCCCACATCAAACACGGTTGCATCAGCGTGCATAATTTTTTCCAAGCGCTCCATCATCATATTGGTAGTGTGATGGGTACCGGTGCCGAAAGCCATGCCTGGATCAATTTCAATAACGTGCTCGCCTTCCTGCGCGGTATAATCCTCCCAGCTGGGTTTGATTACCAAGGATTTACCCACATGAGTTACATGAAAATACTGCTTCCATTCGTTGGCCCAATCCTGCTCGGAAATTTTGCGGAAGCGAGTATTGCCAAAGCGGTATTTACCGATACGCTCTTCCACCGCCTGCAATTCTGCCTCAATCTGCGCCAAACGTCCGTCCAGCTTTTCATCATCAGCATAATAACCGCTGACGGTAACAATTTCCGTATTTTCTTGTTCGGGAATGTCGCACAGCTCCCAAGTGCCGCTGCTGCGTAAATCATTTATCAGCTGCGGATCTTCAATAGCCACGCCCTTAGAACCGGCCTCCGTCAAAATTTCAGAAACAGCCTCCACCGCTTCGTGAGTTACTGCCACATTTACTTCTATCCAATTATCCATAGCTGTTTTACTAGCTCCTTTCATTATTCATACAAAAAGATTTTATTTTCTTATTATACACTATTATCCGCCCAAATGTATAGCTTGCATGGGAAAATCACGCACGTACTCTTGACGATGCGCAAAATAAATTTTATACTTTATTTAGATAAAACACACTGCAGCGCCGTTATTTTGAACCGCAAAAAGCGCTTGGCGGTTAAAATTATTTTTTGCTCGTAAAATAAGATAAAAAGGAAGTGCTTTAATGCTCACACTGGACAAAATTTATCACGCATCCTTCGTTTTAAAAAGCGTAGCCCGCAAAACCGACCTCATTGCCGCACCAAATTTAAGCAAAGGCTTGGACTTGTACTTAAAAACCGAAAATTTACAGGTAACAGGCAGCTTTAAGGTGCGCGGCGCTTATTATAAAATCAGCCAGCTTACTCCCGAAGAAGCCGCCAAAGGCGTTATCGCCTGCAGTGCCGGCAATCATGCGCAGGGCGTGGCTTTAGCTGCTACACGCATGGGCATCAAAAGCGTTATTTGTATGCCAGACGGCGCACCTATTATGAAGGTAGAAAACACGAAAAATCTTGGCGCACAGGTAGAGCTTGTTCCCGGCGCCTATGATGAAGCTCACGACCGCGCCGTACAGCTGCAAGCCGAAACCGGCATGACCTTTATCCATCCTTATGATGACGAGCTGGTTATGGCAGGGCAAGGCAGCATTGGCCTAGAAATTCTCGACCAGCTGCCGGATGTAGAGGCGGTTATCATTCCTATCGGCGGCGGCGGTTTAATTAGCGGCGTAGCTTTCGCTATTAAAAGCCTGCGTCCTGAAGTAAAAATTTATGGTGTACAGGCGGCAGGTGCAGCCAGCATGTTCAACGCCTTCCACGACCATAAATACGAAACACTGGACAAAGTAAACACCTTTGCTGACGGCATTGCCGTAAAAACTCCCGGCGAAACTACCTTTGATATTATCAGCAAATATGTTGACGATATTGTCACTGTCAGCGAGGATGAAATTGCTACCGCTATTTTAACGCTGATGGAAAAGCAAAAGCTTATCGCCGAAGGTGCAGGCGCAACACCTGTAGCAGCCGCTCTCTTTAACAAACTGCCCTTAGCCGGCAAAAAAACTGTCTGCCTTGTTTCCGGCGGTAATATCGACGTAAATATTCTGTCCCGCGTTATTACTCGCGGTCAAATCACTACGGGACGCAAGGCCGATTTAGTTGTTGTTCTTGACGACCGTCCAGGTCAGCTGCGCCAGGTCAGCGAAATTGTCAGCCAGTGCGGCGCCAATGTGGTTGGCGTACAGCATAACCGCAGTGACGTAAATATGCCCATTACCGGCTGCTATTTAAAATTAGAATTAGAAACCCGCGACCAAGCGCAAATCGACGAAATCAAAACTAAATTGCAAGCAGCAGGCTTCCGTTTGCTGCACGACAAAGCGGTGCATTATTAAGACTAAAGTTTTAAAGCTCCCTCTGAAAAAGAGGGAGCTTTTTTACGAGAAAAATTTCTGTTTTTATACAATATAACGAAAATATATTTTCTTTTTCGTTATAACATGCTATAATATTAGCGGTACTACCATAACGGTAGGCGGTTGCCCCTCAACGGAGGGACTGTGACCCTCCGTTGACATAGAAATCTGATTTATTCAGAAATCTTTTCACGCGAGGGGTGATACCCCCATGTTAACCATAGACACATTCGTAGGCATTTTAAGCTTCGGCGTTGCCTGCTTTGGAATTGGTTACGCTTTAGGCGTTTCTTTGCATAAAAAATAGCCGCCCACTGCCACGGATACGGCTATTTTTTCTCTAATAGTTTATCTGAGGTCAACCGTCTATCGGTAGTACCTTTTCTATGTTTATTATACTATTCCTAACTTAGATTTGCAAGTATTATCATTAAGTTAACCTTGATGATGAACAAAAGCGATTATATTATCACTAAGTAAAGATAGCATAAAAAATGCGTTAAATGAAAGATAATATGCCTCCTTCTAATTTTGCGTGCAAAATTTATCACAAACATTTGTTCCTATCGCGTTTCGCGAGGGATAAATTTTCTTACCGATAGTCTATTGGTAATGTACAGAAAATAAAACTTTCCTAACGCGTTTTTACGTTCGCTATCTTTACTCTTTACAATATAATCATTTTTTAGCTGCTTATAAATTCGCGCATAAAAAAGACTTCCCATATCCGGGAAGCCTTTTTCTCTAGTTTACTTTGTAATCAGCTCAATGAGCTTTAACGTCATTTGGCAGCTTTTTTCCACAGCAGTCATAGGCATAAATTCACAGTAGGAATGAAAATTATGCGCGCCGGTGAAATAATTAGGCGTAGGAATGCCCTTGGTAGAAATAAAGGAGCCATCGGTACCACCGCGCATTGCAATATCCTTAGGCGTAATGCCCAGCTCACGCATAGCCTCAAAAATATGGTCAACGCAAACACGGTTATTTTCGTTCAAAGCGTCGGCAATATTGCCGTAAACATCGACAATCTTCAGCTCTACCCCAGCCTTAGGATTTTTAGCCTTAACATAATCTACAGCGTCTGCAATAAATTTTTTGCGCGCTTCGTACATTATTTTGCTGTGGTCACGAATTTTGAGGTTTAAAACAGCCTCGGACACATTGGTATGCATAGATTCTACCCAAATAAAGCCTTCTGTACCCTCCGTATGCTCCGGTGTCTGCATTCTGTCCAAGCAGTTGATGAAATCAACGCAAACCAACGTAGGATTTACCAAGGTATTTTTGGCTGACATAGGATGCGCAGTTACGCCTTTTACCTTAATAGCAGCGCTGCCTGCGTTAAAGGTTTGGTATACCACCTCACCCAGCTCGCAGCAGTCAATAGTGTAAGCAAAATCCACGGGGAATTTGCTGAAATCCATTTTCTTTGAGCCGCACAGTCCAACTTCCTCATCAGGAACAAAAGCTACATAAATATCGCCGTGCAAAATCTCCGGATTATTTTTAAGCGTTTCCAAGGCAACCATTAAATTAGCAATGGCAGCCTTATTATCTGCGCCTAAGACAGAAGTTCCGTCGCTAGTAATTAAATCGCTGCCAATATATTTTTCCAGCTCCGGATGCTCGCTGACCTTAATATAAATTTGCTTTTCAGCATTAAGCAGCACATCGCCGCCCTGATAATTTTTCACAATCTGCGGATGTACGTCAGCAGAAAGATTTACGTTAACTGTATCCAAATGGGCAACCCAGCCAACAGTAGGCACTTTGTGATAATCTGCCGGCAGATTGGACGGCAGATGTCCGGTCAAAACAGAATAATCGCTAATCTCTAAATCAACTAATCCTAGCTCTAACAAATCCTTTTGCAGCAGTTCTGCCAACTGACGCTGACCAGGAGTTGAAGGAACAACGGGAGATCCTTCCACACTTTGAGAGCTTACTGCAGCATAACGCAGAAAGCGTTCCGTAAGACGTTCTTGCATCTTGCTCATAAAAATTACTTCCTTTCTAACGACAAAAAATTATAAAACCCTGCGGGGATATACATAGTCGGCCTGTAAACCTAAGGGAATATCCAAGCCCCAGAATATATACAACATAATAGTTAAGCTTACCAAAAGCGCTACGGTGTAAGGCAGCATAAGAGAACTTAAAGTGCCGATACCTGCGCTCTTAACATATTTTTGGCAGTAAAGAATAATCAGTGGATAAAAAGCGAACATTGGCGTAACAACGTTTACAGCAGAATCGCTGACACGGAAAGCAACCTGCGTCAGCTCCGGTGCAATGCCCACAGCCATGAGCATAGGTACAAAAATCGGCGCCAAAATTGCCCACTTGGCGGAAGCGGAGGTAATAATCAAATTCAAAAAAGCAACGAAAATGATAATACCAAAAACTGTAATCTGCGGCGGCAGTGCCAAGGATTTTAAAAATTCCGCACCGGCAACGGCAATCAGCGCACCCATATTGGAAGCTCCAAAGGCATACAAAAATTGCGCAGCGAAGAAATAAAACACAATAAGCTGTACCAAGGTTTTGGTAATATCCTCCATAGCTTTGGTAACATCCTTAGAGGATTTGAATTTGCCCACCAAAACGCCGTAAACCAAACCCACAGCGCCGGTAAAAACAAACAGCAAGGATACAATGGACTGCATAACAGGAGCCTTAAAGCTTGCCAGCATACCGTTGGCATCGCGCAGAATAGAATCCTGCGGAATCAGCAACGCCACTAAACCAATAACCATAGCCAAAAGCACGCCTGTTGCTGCGTAAAAGGCCCTGTTTTCTTTAGGAGTAACCTGCGTGTTTCCGTCATCGCCCACGTCAATATCTGCATCCAGCGGACAATTTTTCCACAGCCAAGGCTCAACAATTCTTTCAGTAACATACCAGCAGCTGGGAATTACCACAAAGGTTGCGCCAAAAGCATAAAAATAGTTGCACAATACGTTTACTTGATACGTGGGGTCAATAATCTGCGCAGCGCTTTGAGTAAAGCCTTGAATTACGGGATCAATAGCAGAGGGCGTATAGTTTGCCGCAAAAGCGCCGGCAATACCGGCAAAGGAAGCGCCAATACCAGCCAAAGGATGCTTACCGCTGGCATAAAACATATAAGCAGCCACAGGAATAATAATAACATAACCAGTATCGGGGCCTAAATGACTCAGCATACCAACCAAAATGATAATGGGTGTAATCAAAAATTTAGGTGTAATCGCCAAAATTTTCTTTAAAGCAGTGTTGATGTAGCCGGAACCATCTGCGATACCAATACCCAAAGTAGCGACGATTACCATACCCAGCGGTGGGAAGCCGGAATAATTGGAAACCATTTTGGAAAGCAGCGTTACAAGATTTTTGCCGCTCAGCATATTGTTAACAACTATTTCCTTACCCGTAGTGGGATGCACATAGCCAAAGTGCATTGTTGATAAAACTGCAGATAACAGACAGCAAATAACAAAAGCGCCGATAAATAAAATGGTAATATCAGGGATTTTATTACCAATCCGCTCAATCAGACCTAAAATACCACCAGCCTGATTTTTTTCAGATGTTGCTTGCATGAAATAAACCACTCCTTATTTTTCATAAAATAAACACTTTAATATTTTAGCACAATACTCACGAAAAGCAAGGTACAAATAAATTTTTTCATACAAATTAACATAAAAATATTCCTCTAAAACAGTTGCTTTAGAGGAATATTTCTACTTTTTATTTTCACTTCAAAAAATTGTTAAGCTTCTGCCGCTTTATTTACGGCCTCTACCATTTCTCGGCAGTATTCGTAAACATATTTCGGCGATTCCTTGCCGTATTTTTCAACCAGCTTTACGATAGCGCTGCCAACGATGGCACCGTCGCTGGCCTTAGCCATAGCGTAAGCCTGCTCCGGCGTAGCAATACCAAAACCAACTGCTGTAGGCACATCCGTAACCTTGCGTATCTCTTGAACAATAGCAGCAATATCTGTGTGAATTTCTTTGCGCACGCCAGTAACGCCTACGGAAGAAACAATATAAATATAGCCCTCACCTACTTTGGCAATTTTTTGCACTCGGTCTTTAGAAGTAGGTGCCACCAGCGGAATCAACGCGATTTTGTGGAGCGTGCTGTAAGGCAGCATTTCCTCGCGCTCCTCGTAAGGAATATCCGGAATAATTACGCCGTCCACACCGGTTTCTTCGCAACGTGCGAAAAAATTTTCTGCACCATAGGTATAAACGGGATTTGCATAAGTGAGAAAAACCAGCGGCACTTGAGTTTCTTGGCGCAGCTCTGCCACCAAATCAAAAATTTTATTGGTAGTGGCGCCTGCATCTAAAGCGCGTTTATCAGCGCGCTGGATAACTTCGCCTTCAGCCACCGGATCGGAAAAAGGAATGCCAAATTCTATAATGCCCACACCAGCCTTCACCATAGCCAGCACTAATTCTTTAGTAGTTGCCAAGTCCGGATCTCCGGCGGTGATAAAACCGATAAACTGTTTTTTATTCTTTTGATATGCTTGCGCAATTCTATTCATGTAAATCTACCCCCATATAACGCGCGATAGCAGCAACATCTTTGTCGCCGCGGCCGGAAATATTTATTACGATAATTTTATCTTTAGGCAAGGTCGGCGCCAGCTTTATGGCATAAGCAACTGCGTGAGCGCTTTCGATAGCCGGGATAATACCTTCTATTTTGGAAAGATAATTAAAAGCGTCTACTGCTTCTTGGTCAGTGGCGGCTACATATTCTGCACGGCCGGTATCGTGCAGATAAGCATGCTCCGATCCGATACCCGGATAATCCAAACCTGCAGAAATGGAATAAACCGGCGCAATCTGTCCGTATTCATCCTGTAGGAAATAGGATTTCATGCCGTGGAAAATTCCCAGCGTGCCGTTAGTAATAGTAGCGGCGTTTTTAGGATTATCAACGCCAAGTCCCGCAGCCTCTACGCCTATCAAACGCACATTTTTATCAGGAATAAAATCGTAGAACATACCCATGGCATTGGAGCCGCCGCCTACGCAGGCAATCAAAACGTCGGGCAAACGGCCTTCCTTTTCCAGCATTTGCGCGCGAATTTCTTCACCAATAATTTTTTGGAAGTCGCGCACCAGCTCAGGATAGGGATGGGGACCCATAACGCTGCCCAAAACATAATAGGTATCTTCTACTCTTTCAGTCCAAACCCGCAGAGCTTCGTTGACTGCGTCCTTCAAGGTGCCGGTGCCGCTTTCTACAGGCACAACCTTGGAGCCCAAAAGCTGCATACGGAACACGTTGAGCTTTTGACGCTCGCAGTCTTCCTTACCCATGTAAACCACACATTCCATACCCATAAGCGCAGCGGCGGTAGCGGTGGCAACACCGTGCTGACCAGCGCCGGTTTCGGCGATAACGCGTTTTTTGCCCATTTTTTTCGCCAACAAAATTTGTCCCAAAACATTGTTGATTTTGTGAGCGCCTGTGTGATTTAAGTCCTCACGCTTTAAATAAATTTTTGCGCCGCCCAAATCCTGCGTCATGCGCTCTGCATAGTACAGCATAGAAGGTCTGTTAGCGTATTCACGATACAAACGCGTCAGCTCCGCTTTAAATTCCGGATCGTTTTTATATTTTTCATAGGCTGCTTCCAATTCCAGCACTGCGTTCATTAGTATTTCCGGCATATATTGGCCGCCGTGAATGCCATATCTTCCCTTTGTCATAATTTTTCTCCCCTTACCTGCGCAATAAATGCGGCAATTTTTTCTGAATTTTTAACTCCGTCTATTTCTACGCCGCCGCTGACATCAACAGCAAAGGCGTTTGTTTTTTCTGTTAGCTCCGCCACATTTTCAGCGGTTAAACCACCAGCGATAAAATATGGTTTGTTAATTTTCGTTTCCCACTCCGGCTGCATGCGCCAGCGTTTACCCGTGCCGCCGTACATACCGGGCTCGTAGGTATCCAGCAGCAAATAATCTGCGGGAAATCTTTCTAAGCCTGCCAAAGAATCCGCGTCCTTAACGCGTACTGCTTTGATAATTGGCACTGTAATCTGCCCGCGCAGTTTTTCGCAGTAGGATGCAACCTCGTCACCGTGGAGCTGCACTAAGTCAATTATTTTTTCCTGCACCAGCTTAATTATGAAAGAAATTTCTGCGTTGACAAAAACTCCTACAGTTTTAATTTTAGGAGATAATTTGTTTTTCAGTTCTGCAGCCTGCTCTAAAGTAACTGCGCGCTTGCTTTTATTGTAAAACACAAAGCCTATATAGTCCGGCTGTAAGCGATTGACAATTTCTATATCTTCTGCGCGGCTTAAGCCGCAGATTTTTACTTTCCTCATATTACTTGCCCGCCGCCCATAGCTCGGATAAGTGCCGCAGGATCTTCTGCCCGCATAAGCGCCTCACCTACTAAAACTGCCTGTACGCCCGCCGCTTTCAAAGCTGCCGCGTCGTCGGCTTTGGTAATGCCGCTTTCCGCTACGAAAATTTTATCCTGCGGAATTTTTTCCCGCAAGCGCAGGCTATTTAATGGATTTACGGAAAAGTCCTTAAGATTGCGATTGTTCACCCCGATAATTTCAGCTCCCGCAGCTACAGCCATGCTGATTTCCGCCGCATCGTGAGCTTCTACCAAAGCACTAAGACCAATTTCCTGCGCTTGACAAAGATACTCTGCCAGCTGCGCTGCACTCAGTAAGCTGCAGATTAGTAAAACTGCGTCCGCACCGAGATTTTTCGCTTCGTAAATTTGGTATTCATCCACCGTAAAATCTTTGCGCAAAATTGGCAGTTCCACTACCTGCCGAACATTTTCTAAATACTTGTCGCTGCCTAAAAAAAATTGTGGTTCTGTCAAGCAGGAAATAGCCGCTGCGCCGCCTTCCTCATAACGCTGTGCCTGCGCCAAATAAATCCGCTCAAAGTCAGGAGCAATTAAGCCCTTGGAGGGTGAAGCCTTTTTCAACTCGGCGATAACGCTTAAACCCGGCATTGTAAGCGCCGCTTTAAAATCTTTTCCCTGCGGTCTTCCTTCGGCCTCATCACGCACGCCGTACAGGCTTTTATGCTTTTTCAGTTGTTCCACCCGCAAGCGCGTATAAGCGCTAATCTCGTCTAAAATCATAATTTTTCTTCACCAATCTTTTTATTTATTGCTTAGCTCAATGAATTTTTCTAGGGTAGCCAAAGCCTTGCCGCTATCGATGATTTCTGCCGCCAGCTTGACGCCGTCCGCCATATTTTCAGCCTTACCGCCTACGCACAGCGCCGCCCCTGCGTTGAGTAAAACTGCGTTGCGTCTGTGACCGGGCGCTCCGCTTAAAATCTCACGGACAATCTGCGCATTTTCTTCCGGCAAGCCGCCTAATAAATCTTCTTTCGTGCAGCGCGCAAAGCCAAAATTCTCAGGCGCGATTACATAATTACGCATCCAACCGTCTTTAAATTCGCAGATAGCTGTAGGCGCGCTCAGCGAAATTTCGTCTAACTTATCCTTACCGTAAACTACCATGCCGCGCTGCACGCCAAGATTTATCAAAACTTGCGCCAAAGGCTGCACTAAATATTCGTCGTACACACCCAAAAGCTGCATTTTAGGGCTGGCAGGATTGGTCAGAGGCCCCAAAATATTAAACACAGTGCGGATACCTAGTTCCTTACGTATGCCGCCAACATATTTCATAGAAGTGTGATATTTCTGCGCAAAGAAGAAGCATATGCCAACTTTTTGCAAAAGCTCCACACATTTTTCAGGGCTTTGGTGAATGTTGACGCCTAAAGCCTCCAAGCAGTCCGCCGTACCGCATTTTGAAGAAGCAGCGCGATTGCCATGCTTAGCTACTTTCATGCCACCAGCAGCCGCAACCAAAGCGGAGGTTGTGGAAATATTAAAGCTGTTGGCGTTATCGCCGCCGGTACCGACAATCTCGAAAACCTCCATGCCTGTTGCACATTTGATAGCATGATCCCGCATAGCGGCGGCGCAACCTGCGATTTCGTCAGTAGTTTCGGCCGTGGTGCTTTTAGTGGATAGAGCCGCCAAAAAAGCTGCGTTTTGAGTGGCGCTTGTTTCGCCGCTCATAATTTCACTCATTACCGCGTAGGCTTCCTTATAAGTCAAATCCTGTTTATCAACTATTTTTACGATTGCTTCTTTAATCATGCTGCTCAACTCCTCTTTTCCATGCTGTAAAATTTTTTACTGCCAAAAGGAAAGGAAGGATTCAGCATACCGCAAGGTGATTTTGCCAAAATTTACGAAAATTTTTTCTCGTAATAATAAAAAAAGCCTGTCCCTGAATTTCTCAAGGACAGGCCATAATTACATATACCTGCGGTACCACCTTGTTTCGCCGTTACCGGCGCACTTTTGCAGAATGCCATCACATTCCTCACCCATAACGCAGGTGCTGCGTAACAGAATACTCTTAGAAAAATCTAATTTGACTGTTCCCTCAATGGTCCATTTGTCGGTCTGCATCTCTATCCGGCTCCCAGCTGCCCGGACTCTCTGTAAGCGCATCTACCGATTTGATCTCCATCTCAACGGTTTGTGGCAATGTTTGAAGTTGTGCTTATTTTACTACTGCTTCTAGGCAGCGTCAACAGTTTTAGGCAAAAAATTTTTATGCTTTTACTTTTGCCAAAAATTTGTAAAGCAATTTACAGAACTTAAGCTTTGAGCGCCGCAATGGCAGCCTTGGTATCCTCCGCGCCGTAAACATAGGAACCGGCAACGAGAATATTGGCGCCAGCCTCACGCACTAATTTAGAAGTTTTATCGTTAATGCCGCCGTCCACCTGAATATCCACGTTCAAGCCAGCTTCCGTAATCATGTGGCGCAATCGAGAGATTTTCGGCACCATGCTGGCGATAAAGGATTGTCCGCCAAAGCCGGGGTTAACGCTCATAATCAATACCATATCAACATAAGGCAAAATTTCTTCAATCGCAGATAAAGGAGTAGCGGGATTTAAAGCTACGCCTGCCTGCATACCCTCACTTTTGATTTGTTGGATGCAGCGGTGCAGATGCTTAGTTGCTTCTGCGTGCACCACAATTTGGTCAGCGCCGGCAGCTTTAAAATCGGCAATATATTTTTCGGGATTTTCTACCATCAAATGGCAGTCAAAAAACAGCTTGGTGGTTTTGCGGATACATTTTACTACTGGCGCACCAAAGGTTAAATTGGGCACAAAAGCGCCGTCCATAACGTCGATATGCACCCAGTCCGCGCCTGCCGCTTCAATTTTTTTGATTTCGTCTGCCAAATAAGCAAAATCTGCGGATAAAATAGATGGAGCAACTTTAATCAGCATTTTCTTCCCTCTTTCTCTTTCAACAATTTTATTTCCTCAAGCATAGCTAAATAGGACGCGTATCTACTGGCGGCAATCTGTCCCGATGCCACCGCTGCCTTGACGCCGCACACCGGCTCGTGGGTGTGGGAGCAGGGGCAGAAACGGCAGCTCTGCTCAAAATCGGCAAACTCGCGGAAAGCGCTCAAAGCCTGCGCTTCGTCCACACCCTCCAGCAGCAGATTGCCAAAGCCAGGAGTATCAGCGATATAGCCCTCGTCAAAAGGCAGCAGCTGCGCAAAGCGCGTAGTATGCCTGCCGCGGCCGATTTTTTCACTGACTGCGCCGGTACGCAGATCTACGCTATTGTCAATAGCGTTAATCGTCGACGATTTGCCTACGCCCGACGGCCCGCCAAAAGCACACAGCTTGCCCCGCAGGCGTTCCTTGAGTGCGGCAATGCCCGTCCCTTCCGTGGCAGAAATAGCATAAACCTCGTAGCCGATTGGCTCATACACACTTTTCACTTTCTCAATCAATCCCTTGGGAGCTTGATCAGCTTTATTCAGCACCAAAATCGCCGGAATCTGCGCCAGCTCCGCCAGCGCCAGCAGCTTATCTGCCAAAAGAAAGCTAAAATCCGGCGCGGCGCAAGCAAACGCCGCCACAAATAAATCTAAATTAGCCATGGTCGGTCGGGGCAGAAAATTTTTGCGCGGCAGCACATTTTTAATCATTCCCTCGCCGTTATTTTCCGCTTCCAGCAAAACTCTGTCACCCGTAACTAAAGAAAAGCGCCTCTGCTTCATTTTGCCCTTAATTTTACAGGTGTAGGTTTCCGCACCCACTTGAACATAATAATAACCGTTATAATTCTTTAATACAAGACCTTGCAGCTCTGCCATTTTTTACAAAACCTTTTCGCTAGTCAATTTGCCGTTGCAGTACAACTGCACTTTGGCCGGAGCCATATATTCTACGCGCTGGCGCAGACGCACACCGCCTTTTTGCGTGCCGTTGTAAATATTCTTTTTACCTTCACCGTCAAGCAACACCAGCTGCACGGCAGTTGGCTTATTACCGGGAATGACAAATTCCACATATGCGTTACTTTTTTTACCGCTGCCTGCAGCCACAGAAATACTTACTGCGTCACCCTGGCTTATTTTTACGCCTGCATTGGGATTACAAGACAAAACTACATTTTTCGCGGCGCTGTGGTCGTTTACTTCCTTAATTTCACCCAATTTTAAACCAGCGGCTTCCAACATTTTTTTAGCTTCCGCAACGGATTTACCCACAATATTGGGGATTTCCTTATCGCCCTCGTTGATAACCAAATCAATATTGCTGCCCTTAGGCGCTTTATCGAGTGCTTTGGGCGATTGCGCCAAAACAACGCCGATACGCTGATTGGACTCATGCTTTCTAGTTATCTTTCCAATTTTAAAGCCTGCGTCCAAAAGCATTTTTTCCGCTTTATTTTCAGACATGCCTAAAACCTCCGGCACGGCTTTCAGCTCTGCGCCCTTGCTGATAATTAAAACAATCAGGCTGCGCTGTTTGCGTTTTTCTCCTGCTTTAGGCGACTGCTCCATAACCGTACCTGGCTTAAACTTCGCAGGATCGCCGTATCTTTCTTCCAAGTCTACCTTAAAATCATTTTCCTCCAGCAATCTCTGCGCCTCAACTACCGTCATATTGGTCACATCTGGTACGACAACCTCTTTTAAAGCGCGGTTGAAAATAAAATGCGCCACTACCGAAATTGCCACCACGCACAGAGTAATAAAAATTATAAGCTTGGTATAATTGATTTTTCTTTTCCTCATTGGCTCCTGCATATCCTTTGCTTCATTTTTAGCAGCCTGCTCATCTTTAACAGCAGTCTGCTCTTGACGCTTGACAGGCAGTACCACTGTTGCTTCCATATCGTCAGTCTGCGTGCGCTGAACAGGCTTCATAATCACCGTAGCCTCCGCTTCGTCCGTATAAGGAACAATATTTTTCATGGGACGCAGCTCGTGAGTATAATCCTCGTCACTAAAAGGAAACAGCTTCATTTTAATATTCAGCAAATCCCTCCGCAGCTGACCGGCGTTAGCGTATCTATCCTCGCAGCGTTTCGCCAAGGCTTTGTCAATAATTTGCTGCAAACCCTCAGGCACATTTTCCATATAATCTGCCAGCTTTGGCACAGGCTTTTCCACGTGCATCATGGCTACCGCCACCGCCGTGTTGCCAGTATATGGAACCTTGCCCGTCAGCATTTCAAACAGCACAATCCCCAAAGAATAAACATCACTGCACGCGGTAATTTTCCCGCCGCTAGCCTGCTCCGGCGAAATATAATGCACGGAACCCATGACAGCCTTGGAATAAACCATAGTCTGATTAGTTACCATTTTAGCGATACCAAAATCGGCTATTTTAGGATTGAGATTTTTTTCCAACAAAATATTTTGCGGCTTGATATCGCAATGAATAACATTGTGGCTGTGAGCGTGTTCCAAAGCGTCTGCCAAGCGCACGCCGATTTCTAAAACCGTATTTAGACCTAGCTTGTGCTCCTGCATATACTCTTTCAGCGTGACACCGTCCACATATTCCATAACGATATATTGGCTGCTGCCGTCGGAAACTACGTCGTAAATATTGATGATATATGGATGCACCAAACGCGCCGCCGATTTCGCCTCGCGCTGGAACTGCTGCAAAAGCTCCTTATCGCTCAAAAATTGGTCACGCAGCATTTTGACTGCTACATCACGGTCCAGCAGCTGGTCATGAGCCAGAAAAACCTCTGCCATGCCACCATAACCAATGGGGCGAATAATTTCGTAACGCCCATTTAATATGGTTGTACCGTTTTTATCCATTACTGCTTTCCTCCTTCTGAGCGGATGCAGACGCAAAAGCTAACAAAATAAACGAAACATTGTCGCGTCCGCCGTTGTTCAAAGCGTGCTCTAATAATTCATCCGCCGTATGCTCTAAATCAGCATCATTTAAAACTGCGGCAATTTCCTTATCCCGCAGCATATCGCTTAAACCGTCGCTGCACATGAGCAACCGATCACCGGACTGCAACGCAAAGCGAATGTTGTCAATCTGAATATTTTCTTCTACACCCATGGCCTGCATAAGCATGTGGCGTTTGGGATGAATTAAGGCTTCTTCCTCCGTAATTTCTCCCTTAGCCTGCAAATCAGCCACATAGGTATGATCCCGCGTAATTTGCTGCAAATTCCCATCGCGATATAAATACAGCCTGCTGTCGCCGATATGGCAGCAAAAGGCTGTCGCTTCGTCAGGCAAATAAAGCGCTGTCAGCGTGGTACCCATGCCGTTAAATTTATCGTTGCTGGCAGCCATTTTAAGCACATGCATATTGGCTTTGGCAAAAGCTTCCTGCAATACGTCAAAAATATTCTGCTCGCCCTGCTCGTGCCGCAGGCTGTAGGTAGCAGTTTCAAAAGCCTTAATCGTAGAACGGCTAGCTACCTCACCAGCAGCGTAACCGCCCATACCGTCTGCCACGGCGAACAAATACGGTTCGCGTACCAGCAAAGCGTCTTCATTATTTTCTCTGACCAGCCCCACATGGGTCCTGCTGACTACTTGCATAATTTTTGCTCCTGTTCCTTGGCAAATTTAGCCCGCAGCTGACCGCAGGCCGCGTCAATATCTTTGCCCATTTCCTTGCGCACCGTAGCGTTAATCCTGTTTTTCTGCAAGGTTTGCAAAAATTTTTCTATTGTTTGCTTGGACGGGCGTTCAAAGCCCTGCTCCGGTACAGGATTAGCCGGAATAAGATTGACGCTGGCGTGCTTAAAGCGCAGATAATTGCTCAAAAGCTCCGCATCCTGCACGCTGTCGTTTTTACCGCGCAAAAGAATATACTCATAAGTTACCTGACGGCCGCCCGCCTTGCTGTAATCTTCTGCCGCGGCAATAACGTCTACAAAGGGAAAGCCCTTATTTACCGGCATTAAGCTGGTACGCAAATCGTTTTTGACCGCATGCAGCGAAACCGCCAAATTAATAGGCTTGCTTTGCTCTGCCAAACGGCGGATGCCGGGAATAATGCCGCAGGTAGAAATCGTCATATTGCGATAGCTCATAAAGCAGGTGTCTTCTCGATGCAGAAAATCCAGCGCACCTAAAACCGCATCAAAATTCAGCATAGGCTCGCCGCTGCCCATCACCACAACTCTGCTTACCATAGCATTAACTTTTCGCAGCCGCTCATTAAATAAATAAACCTGAGCGATAATTTCTGCTGCCGTAAGATTGCGTACTGCACCCTTTAATCCACTGGCGCAAAAAGCGCAGTGCATGTCGCAGCCTACTTGGCTTGAAACGCACACACTGTAACCGTAATCGTGGTGCATCAAAACGGTTTCCACGCTGTTGCCGTCTGGCAAGCCCAAAAGCAGCTTGCTGGTCATGCCGTCAGTAGAATTTTGCTCCCGCAAAATAGTTATCTGCCGCGGCAAAATTGTAAAGTTTGCTTCCAGCAACGCAATATCGGCCTTACTCAAATTGTGCATAGCATTAAAATCAAAGACCGATTTTTGGTACAGCCATTGAAAAATCTGCTGCGCGCGGAATTTTTTCAAGCCTTTGGCAAGCAGCTGTTCCTGCAACTCTTCTATTGTTAAACCAAAAAGTTCTATTTTCGTTGTCATATTGTTAATTTTATTTTCTCTCTAACGCGCAGATATAAAATCCGTCTATGCCGTCCTTTTGCGGTAAAAGCTGCAGTTCCTCTACCGGCTCGCCTGTTAAGGGATGTGGAAAAGTAGCTCTGCGCCAACCGCTGTTGTTAGCTAAAAATTCTTCTACCAAATAATGATTTTCGGACTGCTCAATTGTGCAAGTGCTGTATACTAAACGCCCGCCTGCTTTTACATATTGGGCGGCATTATGCAAAATAGCCAGCTGCAAGGGCGGAAACAGCTTTAAATCGGCACGCTGCTTACGCCAGCGCGCCTCCGCTCTGCGCCGCAAAACGCCCGTGCCCGAGCAGGGAGCGTCCACTAAAACTCTGTCAAATTTTTGCAGCCATTCCTCCCGCAACACGGTGCCGTCGTTAATTTGGGGCTGAATAATGCTGATGCCCAAGCGCGCAGCATTTTCTTGAATTAACTGCAATTTATGCTCGTGAATATCGCAGGCAATAATGCTGCCCCGATTTTCCATAAGCTGCGCCAAGTGAGTAGTTTTGCCGCCGGGCGCGCTGCATAAATCCAGCACCGCCATACCGGCCTTGGGAGCCGCAACTCCCGCCACCAGCATGGAGCTTTCGTCCTGCACATAAAAAGCATTGTGCATTTTTTCCAACAGCTTGCCCAAAGCAGGCAGCTTCGTGCAGACAATGCCGTCGGCGCACCACTGGGAAGCCTGCACCTCCGCGCCCTCGTCCGCTAAAGCAGCCATCAGTTTTTCTCTGGTAGTTACCAGCGTATTCACCCGCAGACACACAGGCGCCGCCGTATTATCAAAAGCCAAAAGCTTTTCCGTGCCCTCGCGTCCCCAAGGCCCCAGCCAACGCTTTACCAGCCAGCGGGGGTGATAATATTGCAGGGACAAAAAGCCTGCGTCGTCCTGCTCTGCCGCTGGAAAATTTAATTCTCCCGCCTGCTGCTTGCGCAAAAGTCCGCGCAGCACGCCGTTGACAAATTTGGCGCTGCCCTCATGGCTGACGCAGCGCGCCAGCTTCACCGCCTCGTTGCAGGCGGCGGCAGCAGGAATTCTCGTCATATAGATAAGCTGATAAACGCTCAGCCGCAAAACAGCCAGCACCGGCTTTTCCAGCTGCGCCAAGGGACGGCTCACACTTTTTGCCAAATACCAATCCAAAGTGCCCAACGCTTTTACAGAACCATAAACCAGCTCCGTAAATAAACGTCGCTCTACGTCCTCCAATTCGTGGGTACGCAGATATTTATTCACGGCGATATTGGTATACGCGCCCTCGTCCCACACCTGCTGCAGCACCATTAACGCTGCACCGCGGGCATTATTGGGCAGCTGCTGTTTTTTATTTTTCGTTTGCTTGCTTTGCTGCTTCTGCATTCTTCTCTTTAGCTTCCTCGTCATCTAAAAAAGTTAAAACTGCTGCTTCTAATTTCTGCATATCAACACGGGTGTTAAAGCATGGTCCAAAGGGACGCTCGTTGAGCACGCCCAAAACCGGCAGCGGAAAAACATCCTGAATACCGCTGGTCAAATCGCGCTCGCAGGCTACCGCCACAATAGCCTTGGGTCTGGCCTGCTTGACCATCTGCCGCGCCAAAGTGCCGCCCGTTGCCACGGCAAAGGAGCAGCCGTATTTATGCGCCAGCGCCAGCATGGAGCCGACGCAGCAGCCTCCGCACTGGTGGCAGTTTTCTACATTGCGGGTAATTTTATGCACGCAGGTATCACGCTGAATACAGTGAGGCGTCAAAATCATAATTCGATTTCCCGGCACCTTCACCTTGTGCTGTAAAACAAGATTGTTGCTGACCTCAATAAAGGACTGCTCAATCTTTTCGCGGGGAATATTAAAAATTCTGCCTAAAACTACGGCCAAAGGAAATAAAATGTTGATGGCTTTCCACGCCCAAAAAAAGAAAAATCTAATTACGGGAATACCCAGCAGCGCCATAACGATGCCTAAAATGCCGCTCATTAAAGCAAACACAATAATTACCGAAAAAAGACCGAAAATTATGGGCAGCAACTGGTTAATCTGCGCCAATCCCGGCACCGTTACCTTCCACACTACATATACCATCAAAGCGCCTAACAGCGCGCTAAAGGATGTTAGTGCCATAAAAATACGTTTTTTCGGTTTAAATACGTCTTCCATCATGGAAAAAGAACTCCTTACTTTGCCACAGGCGCTCCTAAAATGTCGCCAACCTGCACGCCGCGGCCATTAATAAACACCTGCGCCGGCATACGCTTTTTAGATTCCGGCTGCACCTCGATAATTTCTACTACGCCGCTGCCGCAGGCTACAAAAAAACTGTGCTTGCCGACTTCTATTACTGTTCCTGCAATGTCGCCGCTCACTTTATCCGTTAGACGGCTGCCACAAATTTTGAGGTTCTTACCGTTGGGCAACGTAGTAAAAGTGCTGGGAGCTGGATTAAAGCCGCGAATGAGATTGTGAACCTCCTGCGCCGGTTTGCTCCAGTCAATGCGCTCCATACTGCGGTCCAGCAGCGTAGCATAGGTTGCTTCCGCATCATTCTGCTGCTCTGCGACAACAGTGCCCGCCGCAATTTTTTCGATTACGTCCAATAAAAGCTGCGCGCCCTTACTGCGCAGCGCGTCGTGCAGCTCGCCCATAGTAGTGTTTTCGCCGATGGGCACCACTACCTTATCCAGCATAGCACCGGTATCCATACCGATATCCATCTGCATAATGGTCACGCCGGATTCCTTTTCGCCCTTGATAATGGCGTACTGAATCGGCGCTGCGCCGCGATATTTGGGCAGCAGGGAAGCATGTACGTTAATGCAGCCATATTTCGGCATAGTCAAAATTTCCTGGCTTAAAAATTGTCCGAACGCAGCCACCACAATCAAATCCGGCTGCATACCGCGCAAAATCTGCACAAATTCCGGCGTTTTCACCTTTTGCGGCTGATAAACGTCGTAGCCCTTGCTTAAAGCATATTCCTTGACCGGCGTCATCAGCATTTTGTTGCCGCGTCCTTTGGGACGATCCGGCTGCGTTACTACGCCGACAATTTCATATTTACCACTTTCGCTGAGCGCCTGCAGGCTGCCTACGGCAAAATCAGGCGTTCCCATAAATACTATGCGCATCTTTTCTACCTCTTATTTCACTACGTCTGCGGGATTTTCTTTTTTCTTAGGCGTTACCACCTGCGCTTTATCAATAAAAAGCACGCCGTCTAAATGGTCTAATTCGTGCTGAATGCAAATTGCCAGCAAATCGTGAGCCTCCAGCAGCATTCTCTTGCCGTTGCGGTCGGTAAATTCACATTCTACATAGCTGGCGCGCTCTACCTCGCCCTCATAATCGGGCACGGATAAGCAGCCCTCGCCGCCCACAACGGAGCCTTCTTTTTTGACGATAACAGGATTGATAAGCTCAAAAAGTCCGTCGCCAACGTCGATTACTACTATGCGTTTAGAAACGCCAACCTGCGGCGCAGCCAAGCCAACGCCGTCAGCAGCGTACATTGTTTCCGCCATATCCTTTAATAAACGGTGAATTTTTTTATCTATGTGGTCTACCGGCTTTGCCACCTGGCGCAGCAACGGGTCGCCCGCTACTAAAATCTTCAGCAATTTTTTTGCCATCTAATAAAATCCTCCTTAACTAGCTTCACATTTCTATCTTGTGTTGACAGAATAAGCTCCGTCAAAAATATATAGTATTAATAGTTTATTATACCACGTTCGCCGGGTCTACGTCAAAGAACAGCTGCGGCAGCTCCTTAAACTCGCTGTCAAGCAGCGCCTGTTTTACTTGCTCCATATCCCGCGCTTTAAGCAGCACATTAAAGCGGTACATATCCCGCACCTTAGCTACTAAAGCCGGAAAAGGACCGCCAATCTGCAAATCCTGCAGCTTGCCTTCAATTTGCAGACGCTGTAAATACAGCACCACTTTCTTCGCCGCAGCCAGCGCTGCGCCGTCGTCCCTATCCCACACAGTCAGCTTGAGCATGTGCGAAAAGGGCGGATAAAAAAACTCCTGCCGCGCCGCTAATTCTTCCTTGGCAAAGCTGTCGTAATCCTGAGCGGCAGCCAATTTGATAATATTATTTTCTGCGTCATAGGTCTGAAAAATAACCTTGCCCGGTTTATCTCCTCGTCCCGCACGCCCTGCCGCCTGTGTCAAAAGCGAAAAAGCTCGTTCCGACGCGCGGTAATCCGGCAGATTCAGCGCACTGTCCGCCGAAAGCACGCCGACCAAAGTAACGTTAGAAATATCGTGTCCTTTAGCCACCATCTGCGTACCAATCAGTACATTATAATCACCACTGGCAAATTTATGTAAAATTTCTTCATGAGCAAATTTTGCCATAGTGGAATCCTGATCCATACGCAGTACCCGCACCTCCGGCAGACGCTCCAGCTCCTGCTCTGCCTTTTGCGTACCCGTGCCAAAAAATTTTATGCGTCTGCTGTGGCAATTGGGACATTCGGTAGGAACCGGCGCCGTATTGCCGCAGTAATGGCAGCGCATATCCTCGCCTGCGCTGTGATAAACCAGCGCCACCGCGCAGTGGGGACAAGTAATGGTATGACCGCAGTCGCGGCACATAACAAAGGTAGAATAGCCGCGGCGGTTTAACAGCACAATGGCCTGCTCGCCCTCTGCCACAGTCTGCACCAGCTCTTGCTGTAAGCTGCGCGAAAGCACGCTGAAATTTTTCGCCGCCAACTCCTGCCGCATATCCACAATTTTTACTTGCGGCAGATGGCTGCCGTTAGGGCGCTTAGTCAGACGTAAATGGGTGTATTCACCGGTCAGCGCGCGGTAATAGCTGCAAATATCCGGCGTAGCGCTGCCCAAAACCAGCGCGGAATTAGTATTGCGACAGCGGGCCAAAGCCACCTCCCGCGCGTGATAATTGGGTCTCTCCTCCTGCTTGTAGCTACTCTCATGTTCCTCGTCGATAATAACCAAGCCCAAATCAGCAAAGGGAGCAAACACTGCGCTGCGCACACCGATAAGTACCATAGCTTGTTTAGTGCGCATTCTGTACCATACGTCGCCGCGCTCGTTTTGAGATAATTTTGAATGCGCTACAGCTATCTGCTGGCCAAACCACGCCTGAAAGCGCTTGACCAGCTGCGCCGTCAGCGCAATTTCCGGCACCAGCATCAGCACTTGCTTGCCCTTATCAACCGCGTGCGCCGCCGCTCTTAAATAAACCTCGGTTTTGCCGCTGCCAGTAATGCCTTGCAGCAAAAATACGGCAGCTTTATTTTTTTCATCGTTCTGTACGTCTGCATTATCAACGGCAGCGTTGATTTTCGCAACCGCAATTTGCTGCTCGTCGGTCAGCTGCAGCGCTGCGCCAACTTCTGCCGGACGGTTATAGCTGTTGCGCAAAACGCGCTTTTCGCTGATGTCAAGCAGACCGCGCTCCTTTAAAGCTTTAATAACAGCCTTACTTACGCCCTTACACTCCAGCTCTGCCGCGCTGAGCCATTCCTGCGCGTCTGCCAAAACTGCCAGCGCCCCGTGCTGTCCTTTGGCTTTTTTTGCCAGCACGCCTGCTTCCAAAGCTTCGCGCCCCTGATCATTGATGGCATACGCCAAAACAGTTTTTTCTTTCAAACGCTGGTCGTAGGCATAATACAGCAGTCTGCCCTGCTCGTCGCGCACTGCATGACGCTTGATGCTTGTTTTTCCGGGAACAAACAAGCGCATGGCTTCCGCCAAGCTGCACATATAATAATCCGCCAGCCACTTAGCCGTCGCCAGCATTTCGGCGTCAAACCAAGGGCGATTGCCTAAAGTAGCTTCCACATATTTTATTTTTGCCAACAGCTTTGGCTCCGCAGGCATGGCAGTTCTCGCTACTACAAAGCCTTCTACCTTCTGCCCGCTGAAAGGCACTACTACGCGCCAGCCTGCGTCCAAAAAGGGTAATGTTTCCGGCACGGCGTAAGTAAATTGGCGAAAAATACTTTTCACCGGCAAATTTATCGCTACATTTACGGCAAACATGGCAGCCTCCATTAAATTCTTGCTTTTTAGCTTTTCTTTATTATACCAAATTCCGCCAAGGACGGCAGAATTTTTTGTTTCAACAGCGCCGCAGAAAAATTCATCCCTCTATATATACAATTACCTTTTACTCGTCAAAAATTCACCCCTTAAAAAAATTTTTTTCAAAAAGGGGTGAAAAAATGGCACCCAAAAGGTAATTGTATAAGTGAAAGTTCTTTTTTTGCTTCTTTCTTTGTTAGTTTCTTTCTTCGTTTTTTTCTTGCCCTCTCCAATCCAAGAATTTACGTTAGTAAATTCATCCTTGTACTTTAGCATCAGCATATAAGTAAATCAAGAAGCAGTAACTTAAGCGCCGCTTTTCTCCTGAACTTTTTAATTTAATATTGCAAACACTTGTTCCTATCGCGTTTCGCGATAGATAAATTTTCTTACTGATATTCTCTTGTGAATGGACAAGGAGTGGATTTATTCTCTAAAATAATTTTTCTTAGAGCGTACCTGCGTTAAGCACGGCGTATATCGTGTTTTGCTTTAGGGTAAAGAAAAAGCCGCATTGCAGCGGCTTTTGGCTATAAAAATCATTATTTAAATTCTACCTTCAAATGCTGACGCTCCGGCATCCGTTTGTATTTATACTTGGGATAACCAACCATCAGTGCGCCAACCATTTTATGCTTTGGCGGCACGCCAACCAAATCCAGCAGCGGCTTGTAGCCCGCAATACCGCAGCTTTGGATAAAGCCTGCAATAGTGGTGCCCAAACCGATGGTAGGAGCAAATAGTTCCGCATAAGCCCAGCTTTGCTCGGCATTGGAAACGCCTGTAATGTTTAAACGGCGCGCCAAAGCAAAAATCAGACAAGGCGCATGACGGGCAATAATATCCTGTCCGCGCTCGCGGTAAGCACGCAGCACCGTCATAAAATAGCGTTTATTTTCCGTACCGGCGGCAATCTCATCTTCCATCCAGCAGGCCACAGCCTCCGCAATGGCTTTGATTTTTTCCGCATCGCGAATTACCACGTAATACATTCCTTGGGAATTTCCGGCAGTAGGCGCGTAACGAGCCACATCCAGCAAACGGGTAATTTCTTCCTCCGTCGGCGGCTGGGGCTTAAAATTGCGCACGCTGCGGCGCATCCGCAAAAATTCGTAAGCAACTTCCGGAGCCAGCACCGGCATGGTTACGGGACGCTGCTCGGCGAGCGGCGCATATTTATTATCCAGCGCTCCCACGGGACAAATCGCCACGCACTGGCCGCAGCTCATGCAGCCGCGGTCAAAATTGCATTCCGGTCCGTCAGCGCCCAAGGTTAAAATGCAGGAGGGACAGCAGTCCACACAAATTCCGCAGCGCAGACATTTTTCCGTATCAACCTTTAACAAATCCATGGCCGCACCTCAATCTTCAAACTGAATATATTCCAAGCCGCTGAAATCTGCCTGATAATGACCGTTTTTCAAAGGCTTGCCGACAAGCTCCTTATCGCCTGCCGCTACGCCGTCCATATTGGCTAAGCCAATGGAAGCTACGGCGCACAAGGCGTGCAGCTCGCCTGCCACCTTTAAAGCAGCAGCTTTATCTACCTCGGACACCACGCCCTTTTTAGGATACATATCCACAGCAGCAACAATAACAGTCAGTACCTTGCCGCTTAGGGCAAATACATGGGGCACAACACATTTTTCGGTCTGCATATAATCGACTACAAAATTATGCTTTTCCAGCCAAAGGCTGAGCGCCTGCAAGCCAAGCGTATGTATTTCCTGCTCGTTCAACAATTCTTCCACGAAATATTTCTCCCTTATGCTCTATTCTTCGCCTAAAACCAGCACTTCCGGCTCCAAATGTACGCCATGGGCAGCAAAAACCTTATCCTGCACATCTTTAATCAGCTGCAAAACGTCAGCCGCCGTTGCGCCGCCGATATTCACCACAAAACCGGCGTGCTTTTTAGAAACCTGCGCGCCGCCCACAGTGTAGCCCTTTAAACCGGTCTGGTCGATTAAGGTTCCGGCAAAATATCCTGCGGGACGCTTAAACATACTGCCTGCGCTGGGCAGCTCCAAAGGCTGCTTGCTGATTCTGCGGCTGCTGAAATCCGCCATTTTCGCATCAATGGCTTCTTTATCACCGGCGACAAGCTTTACGGTTACACTGATAACAATTTTGCCGCTGTTTTGCAGCGCCGTATGACGGTAAGCAAAATCCAGCTTCTCGGCGGGAATTTCGCTGACTGCGCCCGTCATATCCATAACGCGGACTTTGGCAACCACCTTGGACATTTCGCCGTCATAAGCGCCGGCGTTCATATACACTGCGCCGCCAATGCTGCCGGGAATACCTACGGCAAATTCCATGCCGCTAAGTCCCAAACCGGCTGCTTTTTTAGACGCCAGCGCCAAAGATACACCGCTGCCAAAGGTTATTACATCGCCCTCAGCCTTAATATCATTAAGCATATTGCCCAGCTTAATCACCAAGCCGCGAATACCCTTATCGCGCACCAAAAGATTAGAGCCGTTGCCGATTAAGGTAACAGGAATATTTTCCCGTGCAGCCCGCGTCAGCAGCTCCCGCAGCTCTACTTCGTCAGCGGGCATAGCCATTAAATCTGCCGGTCCGCCGATACGGAAGGATGTATGCTTTTGCATAGGCTCGCCTGCCAGCAAGGGCTTGGCTGTGCAGCCTGCAAAAATAGCCTGCAAATCCATTTATTGTCTCCCGTTATTTTTCGCCCATAGCTTCTTTGACTACGTCCTGAATGGAATTAGTCACGTCAGCCAACATCATTTGAAAACGCATAAAAGAGTTCAGATACTGCATAGCGTCGCTGTTTAAAGACAGTACGCCGTACAGCTTTTGAATTTTTTCGGTAGTTTCTTTAGCAGGCTCTTTGCCTTGGTATTTTTCCATCTCTGCCTGTTGGTTCAAAGCCAAAAATTCATCCACCATTTTTTTAGCATTTTCATCTTTGGCTAAAGCGGCAGTAGCTTCTTTCAATTTTTTAAATTCGTGGCTTTCGCGCATAGCTTTAGCTAATTCATTGGCATTGTCGTATACATTCATTGTTAGTACCTCGCTTTCTTAGATAAGAATCAGTCTGTTTAAAAATTTATCAAAACTAAAATTAGGAAATATCTATCAATATCACGGCATAGGCACGTTTAAATGCGCCCAGTTGGTGGACGGCTGGTAATCAAAATGCCACCACTCCATCTCAATGCCCTTAAAGCCGTACAGCTCCATACTTTCCTTGAGCAGATTGCGCAGATAACGCTGACGGCTGGTGCCGCCTGCATAGCTGGCAAACTGACGCATGGAAGGCTCGTCAAAATCGCTGATCATTTCTATTTGCTCGCCGCTGGCTAAATCGTACAGACTTACATCCACGGCATTGCCCGTATTATGGGCGCTGCCCTTAGTTTCCGGATCCTCCAGCAGCTGCTTTTTATCGGTGGGCAAAGCTAAATTAGCCAGCTTGCTGACGCTCCACGGACGGTAAGCATCCCACAGCACCAAGCCGTAGCCGTACACCGCCAAATGCTGCTGCACCTTTACCAAAGCCTGAGCCGCTTCGCTGCCTACAAAAAGCTTTTCGCTGCTATATAGCGGTGCACCAAAGCAATTATCTGCTGCGCCGTAACGTGAATCAATCTGCAACCCGGCAACAGCAGCCGCATCTACTAATTCAGCCTGCTGTCCCGCGCGCAAAAACTCCGGCATTACTGCTTCGTTTGCCTCCTTGCGCATGGCTGCCCATTCCTCGGCAGAATGTTCCGGAAAACGAAATTCTTTCGCCCGTTCGCCCGTAGTTCTGCCTACAAAATAACGGCTGTAAATATGTCCGCCTACGCGGCAGGAAATACCGTAACCGTCCGGGTCGCGCTCAAAACGCACGTTGGCTTCGGAACCGCTCATTGGCCCGGCTTCGTTAAGCAAATAAGCGTCAAAATGCTCTTTCGCCAGCGGATAAATAATCGCGCCGGAAAAATCCTTATCCTTTTGCGCAAAACGGTATAACAGCTCTAAATTACCGCCATTTTCACGAATCAGAATATTTTCGCCGTTGCCGTAGTAAAAGCCTAAAATATGCTTGATATCCTTAGGCGCATCGTTAGGCACGGCTGCGCAAACACTGACAAAGCTCGCTTGGACGCACAAAAGCAGACCGGCTGCAAAACCGGTCAGCAATTTTTTATAAAACATTATCGAATCAGCTCCTTGCGCACATCTGCTAAAGCGTTAAGTCGGCTGCGTACCTTGTCAATTTCCGTCAAATCAATAGTACAGGAAACTATTGCTTCATCCATACCGGCTTCCGCTAAAATTTTGCCGCTGGGCGCTACTACCATGGAGTGTCCGAAAAACGGCGCTCCCTTAAATTCGCCCGCGCAGTTTACCGCTACCACAAAGGTGTGATTTTCCGCAGCACGCGCCTGCACCAACAAACGCCAAATATCGCCGCGAGCAGTGGGCCATTCGGCGGGACAAAAAATAATTTTTGCTCCCTGCAATGCCAAATGGCGGAACAGCTCCGGAAAACGCAAATCGTAACAAATAGTTGAACCGCAGCACACGCCGTCTAAATCAAAGGCTTGAAAATTATTTCCCGGCGCAAAAAAGCGTTCTTCGTTGAAAAGGCCAAAAAGATGCACCTTGTCATAAAAATGGACCAGCTGACCTTTTTTATCAATAGCCACAGAAGTATTATAAACCTTGCCGCCGCGGCGCATAGGCACGGAGCCTGCAATAATGGCGCACTGGTTCTGCGCAGCGATAGCCTGCAAAGACGCCACCACGCCGGACGCTTCGTTCTCGGCTTCCTCTGCCAAATGACCTAAGCTGTAGCCGGTGGTCCAAACCTCCGGCAGCACAATTAAATCGTTATCAGGCGCAGTTTCCCGCGCCAGCTGCAGCCCATGAGCCACGTTGGCTTGTTTATTCTTTTCCAGAATAGCTAACTGCAGCAAAGCTATTTTCATAATACGCGCTCCTTGGGCATCATATTATTTTTTTGCAAACGTCCTACGAAAAACTTCTCCAGCTTACGAGTGCAGCGGGTAATAAAATGCTCCTTACCGCCTAAGGACTGCACCCAAACAACGGGATGTCCCGCCCATTTAGCACCTAAAACATCAGTCATCAGCTGATCGCCAATAAACAGAATTTTGCCGCCGCCCATAGCCTTAGTAATTTGCTTATAGGCCATCGGCAAAGGCTTTGCAGCACGCATAATGCAGCCTAAATTAGTTTGGCGGGTAATGCCCTTCATGCGGTCGCCGCCGTTATTGCTGATCAACGCAACATTAATGCCGAGCTGGTGCATTTGGCGAATCCAAGTCATAGCGCGCGGGCCCACAAGATTCTTATCGCGGGGCAGCAAAGTGTTGTCAACATCAACAACAATTTTCGTATAACCATTGCGCTTTAACCATTTGGGCGAAATGTCAAATAAACTTTTTACTCTGTAATCTGGACAAACATACTTTAATATCATACTACCTTATCCTTTGGAAATTTTATTTCAAATGTAGTTCCTAAGCCACATTTGCTGACTACTTCGGCGCTAGCGCCGTGAACACGAATAATCTCCTTAGCAATCGCTAAGCCCAAACCGGTGCCGGGAACACTGCGGCAGTGGGATTTTTCTACCTTATAGAAACGCTCCCAAATAAAAGGAATTTCTGCCTCCGGAATACCCTTACCTTGATCGACTACCGACAGAAGCACGCTGCCGTCGCCAAGTTTTTTGGCGCCTATTGATACAGTACCATTTTCCGGCGAATATTTCAAGGCATTATCGCCTAAAATCATAATTAATTGTACCATTTGGTCGCCATCGCCTAAAATTTTAATGTTTTCGTCAGCATGCACGCAAAAAGTTACCTTGCGTTTCAATGCTTTTACACTCAACTTTTCGGCTACATTACGAATGATAACTGCCAACGGCAGCTCATCCATATTATTTAAAGTCAAGGGATCACTGGACTCCAGCTTACTGATATCCAACAGCTCCCGCACCATACGCTCCAGACGCACGGTTTCCTCATTAATCAAGGTACGGTAGCGCTGAAGCACCGCAGGATCCGTAACCATCCCGTCGCTAATGGCTTCATTATAGCCACGTATAATTGTGATAGGAGTGCGCAGCTCATGAGAAACATTGGCTACAAAATCACGACGAATTTTTTCCGTCCGTTCCATTTTAGCAATATAATCGCTCAAATCACTGCCAAGAGAGTTCAAGGAAATTGCCAATTCTGCAATTTCATCCTCGCCCCGCACCGCCAGTCGTCTGGAATAGTCGCCGGAGGCCATAGCCATAGCGCTGTCCTTCATTTCCTGCACAGGTCTGATAATCATGCCCGACAGCTTCTTAACCAAGAGCAGGCTCATCAGAATCGCAATTACGCCTACAATCATTATGTAAATGTAAACATTACGCAGAAATTTTTCAAAGCCGCTGAGCGGTTCTATCATTAAAATGGCGCCAGTTTTTCCACCGGAAATTGCATACGGCACGCCCACTAAAATAACCTGCTCTTTATAATGCGGATGATAAATCTGCGATTTGAAAGATCTGCCTGCATATATATCATGCAAGATAATTCTTACACGATATGAAATGCTGCTTTCTTTGATATCCTTGTCCAGTTTATTGGCGTTGTTTCTAAATTCTTCCTGCGAAGGCACGCCATATTTTAAAAACTGCTTTAAGGCATCCGACTCGTTTGTTTTCTCCGAGCCGTCGTAGTAAGAAGCGGCAATCAAATCATAATTATCGTCAAACAGCCAAATGCGGGCGCCCACCAGCCTATCCACCGCGATAATGTAGCGATAAAGCATATCCTTATCATCCATGCGGATGAAAGCTTCAATGGTATCGCCCATTTCGTGGCCCTTATCGGTCAGCTCCTGCTCTTTAATTTCAAAAAAATAATCGGCAATCAAATAAGAGATACCGGCTGTAATCCCGACAACAACAATAATTATAATAACCATGAAGCTATACATCAGGCGCGTGCTGAGGGATTTCTTCATTGATTATTTATCCTTAATTTCAAATTTATAGCCTACACCCCAAATTGTGGTAATATCCCATTTAGAATCGGGGGGAATGTTTAACTTTTGACGGATACGTTTGATGTGGGTATCTACGGTTCTGGTGTCGCCGTAATAGGAATAGCCCCAAATGGTTTCCAACAGCTGATTGCGGGAAAAGGCCTTACCGGGATTGGAAGCCAAGCACCAAAGCAGCTCCATTTCTTTCGTGGTAAAGGTCATTTTGTTGCCAAAGGCCGTTACTTGGTATTGGTCCATATCAACAATCAAGCCATCATAAACAATGCGGGAAGAATCGCCTTTTTTCTCCTGCGTGCCTGCGCGGCGCAGCACTGCTTTAACGCGGGCAACAACCTCGCGGGAATTAAAGGGCTTCGTAACATAATCATCAGCGCCGATTTCCAAACCGGCAATGCGGTCGTCATCTTCATCCTTAGCAGTTACCATGATAATGGGCATATCGGTCAGCTTGCGCACTTGTTTGCAAACTTCGATACCGTCCAAAACAGGCATCATAATATCCAACAGCAAAATATCCGGTTTTTCAGACTGCACCTTTAAAATTGCAGCAGCTCCGTCTTCTGCTTCGATAACATCGAAGCCTTCTTTTTCAAAATATATACGCAAAATTTCCCGAATCTGCACTTCATCATCAGCAATAAGTATCTTTTGCTTTGTCATAATCATCACTCCTAGCATTCTATGATGTTATATCAATTATAACACAAAATATCTTAAACTTTAGCTACGTTCACAAAAGATTTACAGAAAAATAGCTATTTCATCATGATTTTTTGCTTTATTCTGCAGAACTGCGCTTACAAGTGAAAATTACGCGCAAAACGCAGCGTCAAAGATTTATTTCAAGGCACTAATATGTTATTATACAACATTTTTGTACTTTGGCAAAGATAAAAAACTCATCAAACCTTTTTCTCAAAGGTATCAATCATTAACAGCTAAAATTACTAAAACCATGCTCACTTTTAGGGTGAATTTTTGAGAATAATTTTGTAGTTTTCACCCTAAATATGGAGTGATGTGCGCAATGTCAAGGTAAAAAAACAACCCCACTCTATCGCTAGAGTGGGGTTTAGTTTCGTGGTAGCGCTAAAGGGAATCGAACCCTTGATTTCGCCTTGAGAGGGCGACGTCTTAGCCGCTTGACCATAGCGCCATTTGGCTCCGGGACTAGGACTCGAACCCAGACCGAATGATCCAGAGTCACTTGTGCTACCATTACACCATCCCGGAGTGTAACGTTCATCAGAACAAATAGAATTATAACAGATAGTCAAAATTTTTGCAAGCTTTTTTTCAAAAAATTTTTACCAGCAAAAATAAGCCTAAGCTGTGTCTAAAATATTATTTATTGGCTTCTCGCTGCAAAATTTCTGCCAGCACGGTAATACCGCAGCAAATATCCTCCAGCTCGGCATATTCCGCCGGATTGTGGCTGATGCCTCCGCGGCAAGGAATGAACACCATAGTTGTAGGTGCAATTTTTGCCATGTGCATGGCATCATGCCCGGCGCCGCTGTTCATATGCAAAAAGCTGTAGCCTAATTCTTGACAGATTGCTTCCGTCTGCTGCGCCAGCATCTCGCTTAAAGGCACAGGCTGGTCCTGCGTAAGCATTTCAATTTGTACGCCGACTTTATCAATGACAGCTACTGGCTCTGCCGCTTCATTTATAGACTGCAAAGTACGCTTAATACTTGCCAAATCTACGCCGCGCACATCCACCCACAGTGTTACAGTTCCGGGAACTACGTTAATTGAGCCGGGTTCTACCTCTACTACGCCGACAGTACCCACAGTACCGCATTGCTTTTCCTGCTCCGCCGCCTCATTAACAGCCAAAATCAACTTAGCCGCAGCCACCAACGCGTCGCGCCGCATACCCATAGGCGTGGCTCCGCTATGGTCAGCCATGCCGCGTATGTGCAGCTTAAACCGCGTAGGCGCAGCAATATTATGCACTATACCAATTTGCTTTTTATTTTCTTCCAGAACCTTGCCTTGTTCAATGTGCAGCTCGCTGAAAGAAGCGTAGGTTCCTTTAGAAATTATTGCGTCAGCAAATTTATTGGGATCACAACCCCACTGGCGCAGCGCTTCCAAAAAGGAAATATCGTCCTTTTTACCGCCTTTATTAAGCTCGCTAGGCGTTGCAGAGCCAGTCAGCAATTTGCTGCCCATAGTAGCAAAGCCAAAACGGCTGCTTTCCTCCGCGCGAAAAATTATCACTTCAAGGCTGCGCTTTAAATTTGCGTCTTGCAGCATATACAACGCTTCTAAAGCGCCTACTACGCCGCACATACCATCATAAGCACCTCCGTGAATTACGGTATCTAAATGGCTGCCGCAGGCTACAGGCGGTAAATTTTTCTCCCGACCTTCGCGGCGCAAAAACACATTGCCCACAGCATCCTCGCGCACAGTCAAACCAAGGTCTGCAACCTGCTCCAGCAGCCATGTCTGCGCTTCTCTATCCAAAGGGCTATATGCTAAACGGGTTATCCCTTGATCCGCAGCACCAAATTTTGCTAAGCTAGTCAAAAGATTCTTTACTCTCGTTTTATTTACAGTCTGCATAGAATCATCCTCCTCATTTTAAAATTACAAAATAGCCTGCATCGCTTCTGACGCAGGCTATGCTCAATAAAAATATTATTCGTTCATCAAATGCAGCATTTCAAATACCTTGAACAGCAGACTCATAATAATCGCTACCAAGGTTGCCAAAACCATGCCCTGCACAGAAAAAGCACCAAAGGACAGCTTAGCGCCGGACAAGCCGATAATCATAATTACAGAAGTCATCACCAAATTAGAGGATTTGCTGTAATCCACCTTGCTTTCAACCAGCACGCGAATACCGCTGGCAGCAATTACGCCGAACAGCAGAATGCAGATGCCGCCCATAACCGGCACGGGAATGCTGTGAATAAGCTGGGATAATTTACCGCAGAAGGACAGAAGGATCGCAAAAACTGCCGCGCCGCCAATTACCCATGTACTGTAAACCTTCGTAATCGCCATGACGCCGATATTTTCTCCATAAGTAGTGTTAGGCGTAGCGCCGGCAAAACCGCTGATAACATTGGAAAGACCGTCGGCAAACAAAGAACGGGAAAGGCCGGGGTCTTTAATCAAATCTCTGTCGACAATATTGCCGGTTACTACCAAATGGCCGATATGCTCCGCCAAAACTACCAGCGCCGCCGGAGCGATAATCATAATGGCATTGATATCAAAAACCGGCGCATAAAAATGCGGCATCTGGAACCAAGGAGCATCTATAACCGGCTGAAAATTAACCATTCCCAAGCAGAACGCAAAAATATAACCGCAAATTACGCCAAACAGAATGGGAATAATGCTCATAAAGCCGCGGAATGCAACGGAACCAACAACACCTACAGCCAGCGTAAACATGGACACCGCTACATTGTTAGCCAAAATTTTATCTCCTGTCAGACCAGCCATATTAGCGGCAGTCGGAGCAAGCTCCAAGCCGATAACGGCAATAATCGCACCCATGGCGGCAGGCGGAAAAATAACGTCTATCCATTTTGTTCCCACCATATGAATGATAAAGGAAAACAGCATGAACAGCAAGCCGAAAACGATAAAGCCCGATTGAGCGTGATTATAACCGCTTTGGGAAATAATCAGCATGACCGGCGAGATAAAAGCAAAGCTGGAGCCTAAATACGAAGGAATTTTGCCTTTAGTAATAAAAATATACAGCAGCGTACCCAAACCGTTCATAAACAAACAGGTAGTGGGATTAACGTTGAACAAAAACGGAACTAAAACCGTAGAGCCAAACATTGCAAAAAGATGCTGCAAGCTCAAAGGGATGTTCAGCAATAGCGGCGGACGTTCTTCAACTTGAATAACTCTGTGTTCCAAAATCAAAAACCTCTTTTCTTAATTTGCTATTGTTAATTTTATGTTGAAATGACTGGAAATGCAAGTTTTTTTGCTCGCCTATTCATGTATACTTTTGCTCCTTGACAAAGTATAGCTAAATGCTATAATGAATTTATCAAGTTGTAAACAACAAACCTACTAAAAACCATTTTATTGATATAGATTAGCTTTTTTAAAGGAGTTTATAAATGCTTAATATTTTATTCGCACTTTTTTTATTTGGTATGCTGGTGGTTTTATGCGCCAAAGCATTTACGCGCGCTCTGCGCAGCGAGCAGCCCTTAAACAGCAAGGAAGCCGCTCTTTTAATCGCTCTCTCCATCGGCTGTTTAGCAGCGCTCAACGCCGGTGTCAATGCTGTTTACCACACGCAGCTGATATTTTATTAAATTGTAAAAGCCTGCTGAACGCAAATCAGCAGGCTTTGTTGCTTTTTAATATTTATTTTTCTACACTGCCAGTTAGTCCGGAATAGGCAGTTTTGACGCTGACGCCGCTCAGGCTTCCTAATTTCCCGGATAAAGCGCTAATAACATCGTTAGGCGCGTCAACGGCCACGCAAATAATACTAACTCTTTTAGCGCGGTAAGGCAAACCCATGCGGCCGATAATGTATTGGGCGTAGTTGTGTAAAAGCGCATTAAGACGTTCCACCGCTTCTTCCTTCTCCACGATAATCGAAATCACTGCTACTCTGCTGTCCATAACTGCCTCCTAAAATTTTACAAAAAAACTCACAAGACATTGTGCCTTGTGAGTTTTTGTTTTCCACCTAAATATATTTCATAAGGAGAAACACTAACAACAGTGTTCTACCTTGCGACATCTGGTGGATCTGAGGGGAGTCGAACCCCTGTCCGAAAATATTGCCATACAACTTTCTCCGAGCGCAGACGACATATTAAATTTCGCTTCCCCAATGCCTATCGACGGGCTTCGGAGTTGCTATCCCGCAAAGGTTTCCCTAAAAGCTTACGGGCGTAGGCCTAAAGGTATCCCACAAATTGACTGTCATTCCTCGCCTATGGGAAGAGCTCAGAAGACAGTTAGCAGTTAAGCTGCTAAAGCGTATTCTTTATCAGCGTTTATATTTAAACGTCCCAACAGTTAACGTGTGCCGGACCACGGCTCGCTTATCATACCGCACCTACCCCCGTCGAAACCAGTACAGACCCGACTGGAAAAATTTTACAGCCACAATTTAAAACTGCGCTGCAAAATTTAGGAATAAGCTGATACTTCGCTTCAAAAAGATTGTACCACATTACAAATAAAAATACAATCAACATTTCTGTGAAATGACAAAAAGTCAAATCAGCGGTTGCGCTCCTTCAGCGCACGTTCCATTTCACGCTTGGCATCCTTCTTTGCCATGTCCTGACGTTTATCGTAATTTTTCTTGCCCACAGCTAACGCCAGTTCCATTTTTACCAAGCCATGCTTAAAATAAAGCTTCAAGGGTACTAAAGCGTAACCCTTTTCCTTAACCTTGCCGATAAGCTTGTTTATCTCCTGACGGTGCAGCAGCAAACGGCGGCTGCGCATAGGATCATGGTTAAAAATATTACCGTGGTCATAAGGACTGATATGTAGATTATACACAAAAACCTCTGCTCTGCGCGTTACCTGCGCATAGCTGTCCTTCATGTTCGCTTTGCCGGCCCGCAGTGATTTTACCTCGGTGCCTGTTAAAGCAATGCCTGCTTCGTAGGTTTCAAAAATAGTAAAATCATGTCGAGCCTTACGGTTTTCTGCGATAATTTTTATTCTTTCTTCTGCCATATATTTCACCCATCTTTATAAACGACGAGAATTTTTTTCGTCGCTTCTACTTGCGTTTCTTTCTTTTGCCGGAAGCATTTCTTGTCTTGCTGCGCTTGCCGCTGCGGCGTCCCGGCTCTTTATTTTTAGCGCCCTTGCCTCCTTTGGCCGTGTGCTTTTTCTTATTGGTTTCCGCGCTCAAGGCTGCGCGCTGTGAACTGTAACCCTTGGCAAGCTTCTGCTTAGACAAAAGCTGCTGACGAATATGCTCGCGCACGCCGTCATTTTCGCCCGCCATAATAAAATCAATGGCTACATCGCTGATATTTACTTGCAGCACCTCAATCCGTACCTTGTCACCCAAACAATATTGATGTCCCGTATGCGTGCCTACTAAAGCATAGCGTTCCTCAAAAAATTCGTAATAATCATCCATAAGGCTGGAAATATGCACCAAACCCTCAACGCCGTTTTCCAGCTCTACAAACATACCAAAAGCCGTCACACCGCTGATAACGCCATCATATTCCTCGCCCAAATGATCCGCCATATATTCACATTTTTTCAGCTCAACTGTGGCGCGTTCAGCATCAGCTGCGGCACGCTCACGAATAGAAGCATGGTCGGCAATCATATCCAGCTTGTCGCTTAACGGCTCAACTTCTGCAGCCTTTAATTTAGGCTGCTGCAGCCAAGCGCGCAGCAGGCGATGGACAATTAAATCCGGATACCGTCTGATAGGCGAAGTAAAATGGGTATAATATTTCGCCGCCAAACCAAAATGACCAATATTTTCTGTTTGATATACAGCCTGCTTCATCGAACGCAAAGCAACCGTCGTAATTAAACGCTCCTCCGGCTTACCGGCAACAGCCTTCACCGCCTGCTGAATTTCTTTAGGCTTAGTTTCTTCACCGGCCTTAAATTTTACGTTGAAGTTAGCCAAAAGCTTAGCCAAATCCTGCATTTTTTCTTCTGCCGGAATATCATGCACACGATAAATAAAAGGCCAATGCTGCTTATACATATGCTGCGCTACGCACTCATTAGCCGCCAGCATAAATTCCTCAATAATGGACTCGGCGTTGCCATGTACTCGCTGCACAATCTCCACCGGATGCAGTTTTTCATCTAAAATTACCTTTTGCTCCGGCAAATCAAAATCCACCGCACCGCGGCGAGCGCGCTTATCATGTAAAATTTGGCGCAGCTCGTCCATCTTGCCGATCATAGGCAAAACATCCGCAAATTTAGCGCACATTTCCGCATCACCGGCCAGCATAGCGCGAACGATATTATAACTTAAACGATGACAGACATTAATAACCGCCGGGAAAATTTCGTAGCTCAGAACCTTACCCTTACTGTCAATACACATTTCGCAAGCCATAGCCAAGCGATCCTCGCCTGCATTTAAGCTACAAATGCCGTTGGAAAGACGCTCAGGCAGCATTGGCAGCACTCTATCCACCAAATATACGCTAGTGCCGCGGGCTAAAGCTTCTTTATCTAAAACGCTGTTCTCGGTAACATAATAACTTACGTCGGCAATATATACTCCAAGCAAATATTCTTCGTCGCTAATACGCTCCACATAAACCGCATCGTCCAAATCCTTGGCATCCTCGCCATCCACAGTAACCACCGTGCGCTGACGCAAATCTCTGCGGCCTGCCAGCTCTGATTTTTTAATAGTTTTGGGAATCTTGTGAGAAGCAGCCATAACCTCCTCAGGAAAATCCAGGGGCAAATCGTTCTGTTTGATGATGGACAAAATCTCTAAGCCAACGTCGCCCAAATTGCCCAAAATTTCCGTAACCCTACCCTCGGCCTTACGGTGCTCCTGCGGCCATTCTGTAATTTCTACAACAACCTTCTGTCCGTTCCTAGCATTATTAAAATTGCGGCGCATAATATACACATCCTGACCAATACGTTTATCGTCAGGCGTTACAAAAGCAAAATCTCCCGTTTGGTAAAAAACGCCCACCACTTTATTGTTGGCGTGGGTAATAATGCGCAAAATTTCACCCTCCGGCTTTTTGCCATGAGTATCGTTATTGACGCGCGCCAAAACCCTGTCGTTATTCATGGCTCCGTTTAACGCGCGGGGCGAAATGAAAACATCGGGATGCTCATCCCTATTATCAGGAATAACAAAGCCAAATCCCTTGCTGGTCAGCTGAAAACGCCCGGCAACTAAGCCCATTTTTTCCGGCAGGCCGTAGGTTTCAAAACGCGTTTTGATAATCTCGCCGTTTTTCTCTAAAGCCAGCAGCTCCTGCCAAAATTTGGTAGCGCTGCATTCACCAGCCAAAGCATCCAGCAGCTCCTCGCTGGTCATAGGTGCATAACTGCCGTCCCGCATAAAAGCTAAAATTTTTTCTTTAATATTTTTATTCTGCATAATTTTTCCTCTTAAATCGCCTTTTTAGTCTTCCTTAATCATCATTTTAGACAATGATTCCGCTAAAACAGTTCCATCATGTTTACAAATTTTCCCTGCCATTTCTACCATACGTCCCTTGCGCTTCACCTCATAGCCAGTACAAATAACCTCCTCGCCGATTACCAAGGGCTGACGGTAGCGAATCTCTATTTTAGCCGTATATGACGGCCTGCCTTCCTTGCAATACAAATAGTTGCCTGTTACTTCATCCAAAAGCACAGCCACCAAACCGCCATGCATACGTCCGGTATAGCTTTGGTGCTCGCGTCTAGGCGTAAAATAAGCTGTACATTTTTCGTCATCTATTTCAAAACGCATATGCAAACCGCTGGAATTTTCCTTACCGCAGGCAAAACACCAGCTGTATTCGTTATTATCCAAAAGACTTCTATCCATGATAATTCCTTCTTTACTCACAAAATCCTGCTTACAAACAGAATGTTTACAAATATCTTACTTCTTCATACATTTGCCAAAATTTTATTTCTCAAAAAAATCTGCCAGCTGCTCAAAAACCAGCTGATGTTCACAGTCTAAGGTCAAAATATGACCGCATTTTTCTAGCCACAGCAAGCGCTTCTGCTCTTTGGGCGTAGCTAGATGTTCATAAATATATTGTGCGCTTTTAGGAGCAACCGTGTGCTCAATTTTTGACTGCATAATGATGCAGGGCACAGTAATTTTAGGTACAAGCTCATTTTTGCAGGTTTTAATCAATGCAAATAAACTGGTCAAGGGTTTTGTGGGCATTTTATCATAGGCTAAGCAATATTTATCCATAGCTTGATAGTTGCGTTTATACTTAGGAAGATAATGAATAAAATACCGCAGTATCGGCAAAAACGGCGCTCTTTTATCCTGCACATAAATAGGAGCCGCTAAAAAAGCTGCTTTTTCTACTTTTTCCGTAGCAGCAAGAACTATAGCCAGTAACGCGCCCATAGAAAGTCCCGCCACATATATTTTTTGATATTTTTTTGCTAGGACAGCATAAGCAAGCTTAGATGCAGCTACCCATTGAGAAGCTTTTGTTTTCTGTAAATCTTCCACGCTGGTTCCATGTCCCGGAAGACGCGGACACAGCACAGTATAACCTTTTTGGCACAAATATTCGCCTAAAGGGCGCATTTCTGACGTGGTGCCGGTATAGCCGTGTAACAGCAGCACCGCCTTGCCATTATTCCCTTGCAGTAGAAAAGTTTCTGCACCTTGCATAATTTGCATTGTTTAATCACCCTTTGATTATCTTTACAGCCTATGGGATTATTATATCACAAAAAAGATAGGGATTAAACCCTTGCCGCCTGCCTGTCAAGCCATACAAAAAAACGCTCCCTCTCATACAAGAAGGAGCGTTTTTGTATTCAAAATCTTATTTGAACAGGCTCAACAGCATACCGCCATTTGCAGCCATAACAGGTGCAAATACCAAAGCCACAACAGTCATCAATTTGATAAGGATGTTCATGGCAGGTCCGGAAGTATCTTTGAACGGATCGCCTACGGTATCGCCTACAACGGTTGCATCATGCACCGGAGTATGTTTGCGGCCGGAAGCTTCAACATATTTTTTAGCATTATCCCATGCACCGCCGGCATTAGCCATTAAAATAGCAACCAAAACGCCGGAAGCTAAAGCGCCGCCCAGCAGGCCGCCCAAAGCTTCGGTACCGAACAAGAAGCCCATAGCCAAAGGAGCAACGATAGCGATAATACCAGGCATAATCATTTCGTGCAGAGCTGCTGCAGTAGAAATGTCTACGCATTTTTGATAATCAGCTTTAGCCTTGCCTTCCAACAAACCGGGGATTTCGTGGAATTGACGACGAACTTCCTCAATCATTTGATAAGCAGCTTTACCAACAGATTCCATGGTCATAGCGCCGAATACGAAAGGCAGAGTTGCGCCAACGAACAGGCCGATCAAAGTTACAGGATTCAGTAAATCAATGGTTTTCAAGTTTACAGTATGTGCATAAGCAGAGAACAGAGCCAAAGCAGTCAGAGCAGCGGAACCAATAGCAAAACCTTTGCCGATAGCAGCGGTGGTGTTACCAACGGAGTCCAAAGTATCGGTAATTTCGCGTACTTCAGGAGGCAGCTCGGACATTTCAGCGATACCGCCGGCGTTATCAGCGATAGGACCATAAGCGTCAACTGCTACGGTTAAGCCAGTGGTGGACAGCATACCAACTGCTGCCAGGGAAATACCAAACAGACCCATACCGGTGTCTTTAGCGCCGCCCATGAAGAAGAAGGACAGAATTACGCCTACGCAGATGAAAATCATCGGCAGGAAGGTAGAATACATGCCTACAGCCAAGCCGGAAATAATGGTGGTTGCAGGACCGGTTTCGGATTGTTGCGCAATCTTTTTAACGGAACCATAATCAGCGGAAGTATAAATCTCGGTGATTTTACCAATAAGCATACCAACTACCAAGCCGGAAGCAATAGCTACAAAAGCATTGGTGCTGCCAAAAATAGAAGTGGACAAATAGTAAGCAGCAGCCAGTACCAGTACGCCGCCTACATAAGTGCCATGGTTCAAAGCAGCTTGCGGATTGTTGGATTTGCTGCTGCGAGCGTAGAATACGCCAACCAAGGAAGCCAAAATACCAGCAAATGCCAAGCTGAATACAAACATAACACCTTCACCGCCAGGATAAGCAACAGCGCCCAAGGTAATAGCGGAGATGATAGCACCAACATAGGATTCAAACAAGTCAGCACCCATACCGGCAACGTCGCCTACGTTATCGCCTACGTTATCAGCAATGGTAGCCGGGTTACGCGGATCGTCTTCAGGCAGACCTTCTTCTACCTTACCAACCAAGTCAGCGCCAACGTCAGCAGCCTTAGTATAAATACCGCCGCCAACACGAGCGAACAACGCAATGGAGGATGCGCCCAGAGAGAAGCCGGTTACGATATCGATGTTGCCAAAAATCATATAAGCAGCAGCAACACCAACGATACCTAAACCAACAACGCCCAAGCCCATTACAGCACCGCCGGAGAAAGCAATTTTCAAAGCTTCCGGCATACCGTGACGTGCAGCTTCAGCAGTACGAACGTTAGCTTTGGTAGCTACGGTCATACCAATGTAACCGGCGCATACGGAGAAAACAGCGCCTGCTACAAAGCAAACAGCAGTCATGGGAGACAAGAACATTGCAATAATAACAGCAACAACGAGTACGAATACGGACAGAGCTTTATATTCTCTGTACAGGAACGCCATAGCGCCCTCATGGATGTAACCGGCAATTTCCTGCATGCGTGCAGTACCAGCAGGAGCTTTACCGATTGCGCTGCTGAGCATCAGAGCAACTGCCAGTGCAATGATACCAACAACAATAGAAGTCATTAAGAAACTCAAGACCCTAACCCCTTTCTTCTTATAAAAAAATTTAAAATTTAAAGAGCGCGGTTACGCTCTTTGTAACTGAGGAAATTTTTAAGCGTTGATTTTAGCCAGCGCCAATGTTATAGCCGCAAATGCAGCGCCAAGATAAATAGTGGCTCTTGCCATCACAGAATCTAAATCGTTGCCCTTGCCAAAAAAAGCACCGTCACTGCCGCCGAAAGTACTGCCCATACCGCCGCCTTTGCCAGACTGCAGCAGAACTGCGCCAATGAGGGCTATGCAAACGATAACTTCAAGAACTATCAAGACAGTTTCAATCACAAGACTTACCTCCTCACATTTTTGTACCATAGTATTTTACCATAAATGCAGGAAGCTTACAACGTAGTTTTGCAAAATATTTGATATATTTACGATAATTTTTTCTATTGCAACAGAATTCTATCGTAATTTTATTTCACGCACGCAAAAGCGGTACCTAACGTGCAATCTATAGCGCATTAGGCACCGCTTAAATCATATTTGTTTCAGCAAAGCTTATTTAATGTTGTAAAAAACTTTTTTGCCGTTGTATTTAGCAGCCTTGCCAAGATCTTCCTCAATGCGCAGCAGTTGGTTGTATTTAGCAACGCGGTCAGTACGCGCAGGAGCGCCGGTCTTGATTTGTCCGGCATTTACAGCAACAGCAATATCTGCTAATGTGGTATCCTCGGTCTCGCCGCTGCGGTGAGAAATAATGCAGGTATAACCGGCACGTTTAGCGGTTTCAATAGCGTTAAAGGTTTCAGTCAAAGTACCAATTTGATTTACTTTAATCAAAATAGCATTGCCAACACCTTTTTTGATACCTTCAACTAAGCGTTCTTCATTAGTAACAAACAGATCGTCACCAACCAACTGTACTTTTTACCCAACTTTTTGGTCAGCTTTTTCCATCCGTCCCAATCGTCCTCTGCCATGCCGTCCTCAATGGAGATAATAGGATATTTAGCGCACAAATCAGCCAAATATTCAACCATTTCGTCGCTGGTTTTTACCAAGCCTTCGCCTGCCAGATTATATTTTCCGTCTTCATAGAATTCGCTGCTGGCTACGTCCAAAGCAATCATAATGTCCTTGCCCGGTTTGTAGCCTGCTTTTTCTACGGCTTCCAAAATCACGTCAATAGCTTCGGCATTGCATTTCAAATTGGGAGCAAAACCGCCTTCATCACCTAAAGCAGTGCTCAAGCCTTTGGATTTCAGCAAAGCTTTCAAGTTGTGATAAATTTCGGTATTCATGCGCAGGCATTCGCTGAAAGATTTGGCACCGACAGGCATAATCATAAATTCTTGAATGTCTACATTGTTATCAGCATGCTGACCACCGTTTAAAATATTCATCATAGGAACGGGCAGCTCTTTAGCAGCAACGCCGCCCAAATACAAATACAGCGGCAAACCAACGGAAGCTGCGGCAGCTTTTGCTACGGCCATGGATACGCCCAAAATAGCGTTAGCACCCAAACGACCTTTGTTGGGAGTGCCGTCCAAACGTACCAGCAGCTCGTCAATTTCGGTTTGGCGAGTAGCTTCTAAGCCGATAATGGCTTCGGCAATAATATCGTTTACGTTATCAACTGCTTGAGTAACGCCCTTGCCCATGTAGCGGGCAGCGTCGCCGTCGCGCAGCTCTACGGCTTCATGTACGCCGGTGGACGCGCCGGAGGGAACGGCAGCGCGGCCAACAGCACCGTCCTCCAAGCAAACCTCAACCTCTACAGTCGGATTGCCGCGAGAATCCAAAATCTCACGAGCATATACTTCAGTAATCATTGCCATTATTTATCACCTCATAAAATTTTCTATGCTAACAAGCTCCTGCCAGTCATGGCGGCAGGCTGAGCAATTTGTAAAAGCTCCAGCATGGTCGGCGCAATGTCGGCCAAAATACCGGCATGTAATTTATGTTCTTCTTTGCTTACTAAAATAAAGGGGACAGGATTGGTAGTGTGCGCCGTATTAGGCTTGCCGTCAATTTCAGCCATTTTTTCCAAATTGCCGTGGTCGGCGGTTATGCAGACGCAGCCGTCTAAAGCCAATACCTTTTCCACAATACGTCCGGCGCATTCGTCAACTTTTTCCATAGCTTTGATAGCAGCGTTCAAAACTCCCGTATGACCAACCATATCGGGATTTGCAAAGTTAAGAATAATTACGTCGAATTTATCCTTATCCAGCTCTGCCAAAAGCGAGTGTGTTACTTCCTCGGCGCTCATTTCCGGCTGCAAATCATAAGTTGCCACTTTCGGCGAAGGAATGAGAATTCGCTCCTCATTTTTATTAGGCTCCTCTACGCCGCCGTTAAAGAAAAATGTAACATGCGCATATTTTTCTGTTTCGGCAATGCGCAGCTGCCGCTTGCCATTTTGCGCTAAAACCTGACCCAAGGTATCATTGATTGCCTCAGGTGGAAAAGCCACCGGCGCAGCAATAGTCACATCATATTGAGCCATGCAGGCAAAATGCACCGGACGCACTTCCTGCGGACGAGCAAAATAGGGAAATTCCTCGTCTACTAAAGCGCGGGTAATTTCACGGGCTCTATCAGGGCGGAAATTAGCAAAAATTACACCGTCACCAGCCTGAATACGTCCGTCAACACCTGCAATAGTAAAGGGAATAACAAATTCATCGGTAACGCCCTGCGCATAGGAAGCCTCTATACCGGCTGCAGCGCTGTCGGCTTTTGCCCCCTCGCCCTGCACCACGGTAGCATAAGCCTTAGCCAAACGCTCCCAGCGTTGATCACGGTCCATAGCATAATAACGGCCGCTGACAGTAGCCATTTTGCCTACGCCAATTTCTGCCATAGCCTGCTCCAGCTGCTTTACATAAGTAAGCGCGCTTTGCGGCGGTACATCGCGTCCGTCCAAAAAGGCATGTACATAAACCTTGTCCAAACCGTGCTGCTTCGCCATTTCCAACAGCGCGACAATATGCGAAATATGGCTGTGAACACCGCCATCAGATAGCAAACCCAACAGATGCAGCGCTTTATTACCGGCTTTAGTCTGCTCCATAACATTCACCAACACAGAATTGTGAAAGAAATCTCCATCCTCAATGGCTTTGCTGATGCGTGTTAAGCTTTGGTAAATAATTCTTCCGGAGCCAATATTAAGATGACCTACCTCGCTATTGCCAATCTGCCCCGCAGGCAGACCAACCTGACGACCGCTGGCTTCCAGCTGCGTATGCGGATAAGCCGCAAAATATTTATCAAGATTGGGAGTTTTCGCCAAAGCAGCAGCGTTAGTGTTACCGGCAGGCGCAATGCCCCAACCATCTAAAATCATTAAAAGTAAAGGTTTTTTCATTTTAATTCAAATCAAAAGCTGCGCACAATAGCAGCAAAACGTTCTGCATCTAAGGAAGCTCCGCCAACTAAAACACCGTCAATGCCGCTAATATTAAACTCTGCTGCATTTTTTTCGGTAACACTGCCGCCATAAAGAATACGAACTTGACGAGCAATTTCCGGAGTGAAAATCTTGCCAACTTTTTCACGAATCAAACGACAAACCTCCTGCGCGTCAGCAGGCGTTGCTGCTTTACCGCTGCCGATAGCCCAAACAGGCTCGTAAGCAATAACCATATTCACAGCGTCCTCCGGTGCAACTGCACCTAAAGCGCTTTTCAGCTGCATACTAATTTTGCGCGCTGTTTTACCAGCTTCACGCTCAGCCAAATTTTCACCAACACACAGCAAAGGCTTCAAGCCGTTGCGGTAAGCGGCAATAATTTTGCTGGCCACTAGCTTATCAGTTTCGCCAAAAATACTGCGGCGCTCACTGTGACCAACCATAGCATATTCTGCACCGATATCGGCAACCATAGGAGCGGAAACAGCACCGGTAAATGCCCCCTTATCCTCCCAATGAATATCTTGAGAGCCGTAACCAACGTGCTTGCCGTCAATAGCGTCTGCCACAGTTTCCAAAGCAGTAAACGGCGGGAAAATAACAACCTCGTTTAAGGTACCGTTAGTTTCCATAACAATATTTTCAGCCAGCTCCACAGCTTCATCTACGGTTTTGTGCATTTTCCAGTTACCGGCAATCATCTTGCGGCGCAGGTCGTCAAGAGCAGCAACGCCGGGCAGAACCTTGCCTTCCAAATATTCCAAGGAAGCGCCGCCGCCGGTAGAAATATGGGAGATGCGTTTTGCTAATCCCAGCTTTTCAATAGCAGCAACACTGTCGCCGCCGCCAACAATACTGATAGCGCGGCTCTTAGCCACAGCCTTAGCTACAGCTTCTGTACCCTTACAGAAAGCGTCCATTTCAAAAACGCCCATAGGACCGTTCCACACAATCATTTTAGCGTCAGCCAAAGCATCAGCATAAGCCTTGGCGGTTTCGCTGCCGATATCCAGTGCCATGCAGTCTTGGCTTAAGCTGTTCACAGGCTGAGTGGTATGCTTAGCGTCGGCAGCAAAGGCTTCGGCCATTACCAAGTCCGTAGGCAGCAATAATTTTACGTGATTCTTTTTAGCTTTAGCGATAAGCTCTTTAGCCAAATCAATTTTATCTTCTTCTACTAGGGATTTACCCATAGCGCACCCTTGTGCAGCTAAAAAGGTGTTAGCCATACCGCCGCCAATGAGAAGGGTATCAACCTTATCTAATAAATTACTGATAACGCCGATTTTATCGCTTACCTTAGCGCCGCCGATAATAGCGGCAAAGGGATGCAGCGGATCGGTTACAGCGCGGCCAACGTAGGCAATTTCTTTTTCCAGCAGAAAGCCTGCAGCAGCAGGCAGAAAATGCGTTACACCCTCAACGGAAGCATGAGCGCGGTGAGATACACCAAAGCCATCGTTCACATACAAATCTGCCAAGGAAGCTAACTGCTCCGCAAAATCCATATCATTTTTTTCTTCTTCCTTATGGAAACGCAGATTTTCTAGCAGCAAAATATGTCCGGCTTTCAGCTTTTTAGCTGCTGCCTTTGCATCAGCGCCAACGCAGTCAGAAGCAAAGGTAATTTTTTTACCTAACAGCTTACCTAAATGCTTCGCCACGGGGACTAAGCTGAATTTAGGATTTACTTGTCCTTTGGGGCGGCCAAGATGCGCCATCAAAATAACAGCTGCTTTTTTGTCTAAAAGGTATTGAATGGTTTCTAACGAAGCACGAATACGTGTATCGTCGGAAATATTGCCTTTATCGTCAAAAGGAACATTAAAATCTACACGTACCAGAACTTTTTTACCGGCAACATCTAAATCGCGTACTGTTTTTTTCTCCACGAATAACTATCTCCTTCTTACAGGCCTTTTCTGCCAATGTAAACTGCCAAATCTACTACGCGGTTAGAATAACCCCATTCATTGTCGTACCAGCTGACAACCTTTGCCATACGAGGACCTACCATCATAGTGGACAGACCGTCAATAATGGAGCTCAGTGGGCAGCCGTTGTAATCACGGGATACGAGAGGCAGCTCGTTATAGCCCATAATGCCTTTCAATTCACCTTCAGCAGCTTCTTTTAATGCAGCGTTGATTTCTTCTGCAGTGGTATCTGTTTTCAGCAATACAGTCAAGTCGGTGATGGAAACGTTAGGAGTAGGAACGCGCATTGCAAAGCCGTTCAATTTGCCTTTCAATTCGGGAAGAACAAGAGCTACAGCCTTAGCAGCACCGGTAGTGGTAGGAATAATGGAGCAAGCGGCAGCACGCGCACGGCGCAAATCTTTGTGAGGCAGATCCAAAATCCTTTGGTCGTTGGTGTAGGAGTGAACGGTGGTCATCAAACCGCTTTCAATACCAAATTTGTTCAGCAAAACCTTAGTGAAAGGAGCCAAGCAGTTGGTGGTGCAGGAAGCATTGGAAATAATATTGTGTTTAGCAGGATCGTATTTTTCTTCGTTAACGCCCATAACAATGGTAATGTCCTCGCCTTTTGCGGGAGCGGAAATAATAACCTTTTTAGCGCCGGCAGTAATATGAGCAGCTGCTTTAGAAGCCTCAGTGAAGCGGCCAGTGGATTCTACAACGATTTCTGCACCCAGTTCGCCCCAGGGAATTTTAGCAGGGTCCAAAGAGCCGGATACAGGAATTTTTTTACCGTCAACGACAATGCAGTTTTCACCAACAGAAACCTCGTGGTCATAAGTGCCATGTATAGAATCATATTTCAGCAAATGAGCCAGAGCAGCACTGTCGCCGGGATCGTTAATGCCAACAATCTCAATTTCAGGATTAGTGAAAGCTACACGGAAAACCTCGCGGCCAATACGGCCAAAACCATTGATACCAATTTTTGTCATAATAATTTCCTCCTTAGTTTTTCAAGAGTTTTCATTATATATTGCACTGACGTGCTGATTAACTATTTTCCTTGGCCATCCGCAGAATTTCTTTAGCCGCCGCCTCGTCCGTCACTAAAATATCTTGACGAGAAGCACGAATTACTGACAAAATAGCCGCCGCTTTAGATTTACCGCCAGCAATGCCAATAATCGTACCAATATGCTGCAAATCCTGCAGCATTAAACCGGCGTTATTAGTCATATAAACCTGCCTGCCATCCAAAGCACAATATTGTCCAAAGGCCTCACCCACAGCTCCGGCCTCTTCCAGCCGACTAATCAGCTCTGGAGCCAACCTTCTGTGACGAGCCATAACACTTGCTCTGCCGACGCCATGAACTAAAATATCTGCTCTTTTAATAATATCAACAACAGAGCGTACACCAATATCCTCTTTAAGAATACTGTTCAAAATATCCTCACTCACGCAGTCGGGTACATAAAGCTGGCGGTAGGCCGCGCTTAGCTTTTGCGCCAGCACAGTAGCAATAGTATTAGCCTGTAATTCTACATTATCTCCCAAACCACCGCGAGCAGGAACTACCACAGTATTAGGCTGCGAGCCGGTAATATTGGCTGCCATAGCCGCCATAGTTGTACCGCCGCTGACTGCCACAATGTGACGCTGACCGTCGCTTAATAGCTTGCTTAAAATATGCGCGGCAGTGCGTCCTATTTCGCGTTTTACAACATCCTCTTGGTCAGAATCTCCGGGCAAAATTACTACCCGACCAATTTTTAGAGTATCGCTTAAAGCCTTTTCCAAAAAGGAAATATCCTGAAGCTTGCGCACATAGTCGGCTAATTCCTTCAAAATATCATTTCCCTCATCGGTAACGCTCATGCCGCTAGACGAAAAAGCCAGCAAGCCGCTTTTTTTGAGAAAATCAACCTGCGCCCGCAAAACTCTTTCACTAAGGCCAAGCCTGCCAGCTAACGCACGCCTGCCAATGGGAGATTCATGGCTTACCTGGCGCAAAATCTGATATCTTTGCACCAAAAGATTTGTCAATTCCGGGACGATTTTCTTTTGTAAATTGATAATACTATCCATCATTATCCCTCGGTACATTTTTGTCCCTTGTGGAACTTTTTGTGTCCCACGAACTAAATACAAATAAAAACAGAGTCTTTATCTGTTCATTAGTATAGCATACTCTAATGCAGAAATAAAGCATTTTATATCAACTTCTTTATGAGTTCATAGTTCAGAGTATATTGGCTCACAATACAAAATTGTGGCAGCCTGCCGCAAAAAAGCAGGTACAACGCAATCGCCGTCATACTGCATATAAATTAATCTTCATCAGCATTACCACACTTAATAATAAAAAAGTACAGCAATCACTAAGATTACTGTACTTGAAATTTACAGACAATATTCTATTTTTATCTATTATTGATATTTTCCGGATACATATCGTGCATAAAAAGGCGCTTTTTCGCAACCGCTTCCCATTCCGTTCCCGGCTTGCCGTGATTGGCAAAGGGGTCAATGGACAAACCGCCGCGAGGCAGAAATTTGCCCCAAACCTCAATATATTTTGGCTCTAATAATCTGATTAAATCTTTCATAATAATATTTACGCAATCCTCGTGAAAATCACCGTGATTGCGGAAACTAAATAAATACAGCTTTAAGGATTTGCTTTCTACCAAAAGCTTATCAGGCACATATGAAATATAAATAGTCGCAAAATCCGGCTGGCCAGTCATAGGACACAAGCTGGTAAATTCCGGACAATTAAATTTAACAAAATAATCGTTACCAGGATGTTTGTTAGGAAAGCACTCCAACACCTCCGGCGCATAATCGCTTTTATAAGCAGTTTTATGACCTAAAAGACTTACTCCTTGCAATTCTTCTTTACTTCTGCCGCTAGTCATTATTTACGTCCCCCTTCAAACACGAAAAAACGTCCTGCACCTACACGCTCTAACGCCATTACCAGCATATAGCTGGCTATGCCGCTGATACATTGACCTACCAAAATACTGGAAGCCAAAAGCCAGTAAGGCAGATTTAAAATTGCCGACAGCCACACAGGTACGCCTAAGCCCGGCACAAAGGTTACTGCCAGCCATACAATCCAGTTACCACAGCCGCGGCGTTTAGCCAACACAATCAAGCCGGTAGTCACAATACCTACAAGCCCGCCACCGATAATATCCGGCAATCCCAGGCCGCCCATAATTGTATTGCTGATAACATTGGCAATACCAAAGGGCACAATCAAAAAGGGAAACAACGCACTCAAACCATAAAGCGCCGTAGCAATACGAATTTGATACTGACCAAAGGCAAAGGTCTGCGTACACATCATCACAACAATATATAAAGCAATGCACATGGCAGAAAAGGCAAGCTTTTGATTATTAAAATTCTCTTTCATATTTAACTCCTCATTTATTTTTTAGCAGCGGATCAACTGCACCGTTAGCGGCAAAAGCCGCTTCTCTATCGCGGCACGTCCCGCATTTACCGCAGGGCCGGTCGCCGCCCTCATAGCAGGACCAAGTTAATTCATAGGGCACGCCCAATCGCAAGCCCTCTGCTACAATATCCTTTTTATGTTTATCCACAAATGGCGCCAGCAATTTTACTTTTTTACCGCTACCAAGATATACCGCTGTATTCATAGCCTCGTTAAATTCTTGGCTGCAATCTGGATACGCGCTGCCGGCGGCATCATCGGCGTGAGGACCGTAATAAATCACTTCGCATTCATATTCTAAAGCGATACTGGCAGCAGTCGCCAAAAACAAGCCGTTGCGGAAAGGAACATAGGTTGTTACGGTCTCTCCCTGAAGCTTTTCCAACTGTTCAGCATAAGATGCGTGAGGAACTGCGTCAGTAGAATTTTGCAGCAACGAGCAGTTGCTATGGGCAAAAATTTGCGCTAAATCCATTTGCAGGAGCTGCACATGATAATAGTCGGCAACAGCCTGCGCCGATTGCAGCTCTTTGCTGTGCTTTTGACCATAAAACATGGACAAGGCCAGCACGTTATCACCATATTTTTCTTTGGCTAAAGCTAGACAAGTGGAACTGTCCACGCCGCCGCTAAGTAAAACTAATGCTTTCATAGTACCTCCAAAAATTCAGGTACAGGCGCAAATAAAAAAGGATTTCGTTTCTACAGACGAAATCCTTGCATACAAATAAAAATACTGGCAGGCGCCAGTATATCGCCCGTAGTTTTATTTTGAGACAGGATGGTTACGAACTGTCTATTATGAAATTACTTTCTTATTATAATTGATAAAAGGGTTTTTGTCCAATAATTTTTGCAGCGGCGATATATTTTCACTCCGTGATAATATATCGCCTTTACCGCGCTTTTAAAAATTCGCGAATCTTTCTTGCTTCTTTTTCAGTTATGAACAAAAAAGTATAAAATCAGCAAAAGAAGCTACTATTCTTCAGTCTCTTCCTGCTCCACGCCAGTCACTACGCCGCCGCGCAGCACCTTTTGCATTTCTGCACCGACATTTTGACGGTTATCTTCCAAGTCCTGCAAAGCACTTTGCAGTCTACCGCCAATAAACGCCAGCATATCGTCAGCATATTGCAGAGAATCGTGCTTAACACGCATTGCATAATCATCGGCAGCGGTTTTGGTTTCTTCCTGATAGCGCAGTGCATTTGCTTTAATTTCTTCCGCAACAGCGTTAGCCTGCTTTACAATCTCCTCCTGCTGAACTTTAGCGTCAGCTTCGGCTTGAGCAACAGCTACTAAACGCTCGGCTTCATTTTTAGCCTGCTCTACAATACGGTCGGCGTCGCCATAAGCTTTGTTCAAAATGCTTTTTTGTTCTTCCAAAACCTGAGTAGCGCTTTTAATTTCGCGGGGAATTGCTTCCTTTAAATCGTCAATCAAATTAGCTAAATCGCCCTCGTCCAGCATAATTTTTTCAGTAAAAGGCACACCTTTAGCCTCTGCAATCATGGTATAAACTTCTTCAAAAATTTTATCCAGAGCGATACTGGTTTTGTTATCTCTTTCAATCATCTTATCATCTCCACAACTTATTCAAACTTATTGTATACATGCTTACGCACACGCTCTTCAATACAATCGGGAACTAAATCCTTAAGCTGTCCGCCAAAGGTAGCCAGCTCGCGCACGCCGGAGGAGCTGACAAAGGAATATTTGGCATTAGTCATAATAAATACAGTTTCTAAATGGTTGTCAATTTTTTTGAGCAGCAACGCTCTCTGAAATTCATATTCAAAATCGGTAAACGCCCGCAAGCCTCTGACTATAAAGGGCGCGCCTTCTTTTTCACAAAACTCATTCAGCAAGCCGGAAAAACAGGTTACACGCACATTAGGAATATGCTTGGTGGCATCGCGCAGCATTTCTACTCTCTCTTCCATGGTAAACATGGCCTTGTCCTTGCCGGGATTATGAAAAACACTGATAATCAACTCGTCGAACATGGCGCTTGCTCTTTCAAAAATATCTATATGACCTTTGGTTACAGGGTCAAAACTTCCTGGACAAACTGCTCTGCGCATAGCCAGACCTCCTAAAATACTGTGTTTCCGCTTTCACCGGCAGAAACTTCATAATTTATTTTTTACTTATTCGACAAAAAGTAGTAATATCCTTTTTATATTTCAAAAATATTCCACAAAATGAAATCAATAATTGTCTCGCCATAACTATTACTGCGCACCAGCTCGCAGCCTACAGGCAACGGAGGCAGTTCATCGTGAGCAGAACGCTCAATCACTAAATAGCCGCCATTTTGCAAAAAAGTTTTTTGGCCTAACACCGCAATAATCTGCTGTATCCAGCCTTTATTATAAGGCGGATCGCAAAAAGCAAAATCAAATAATTCTCCCTTCGCCGCCAAACGCTCTGCCACCTGCGGCGCGCTGCCTTTAATAACGGTGCAATCTGCTTCCGCACGGCATTTAGCAATATTGCTTTTCACCAAGCGCAGTGATTCCTTGCTTTCGTCAATAAAGGTTATACTTTTTGCGCCGCGGCTCCAGCTTTCCAAGCCTAAATTACCGGTGCCGGCGAAAAGATCCAGCACCTTCGCGCCGATAATTTTGCTACCGATAATATTAAAAACAGATTCCTTAACGCGGTCGGCAGTAGGACGCACATCATAATTTTTGGGAACTGTCAGCTGCAGCCCCCGCGCCTTGCCCGTGATTATTCTCATGTATTTGCTCCTATATGATATAATAATATACAGAAATTTTTCTCATTGTAAAAAATTGTACCGCCGCAGAGGCAAAGGAGGCGCTCCATGAACAAATTGAAAATTTCTATTTTGGGACTGCTTGTCCTCCTATGCGCCTTGCTGCTTAAAATACCGTCCAGCAATACAATTTCACTGCCAACTTTACCGCCACTAAATCAAAATGCGTCCATGCTTTTGCTTCCCTTGGACAGTCGCCCTGTTTGCAGCAAAATGGTACAGAAGCTTGGTAATTTAGGAGGCGTTAATGTAATTGTACCGCCAAAAGAGCTGCTTGACAACTATCAACAGCCTGCGGACAGAAAAAAACTTTGGCAATGGCTGCAAAACTCCGCTGGAAGCTATGCGCAAAATGTTATTTCTGCCGATATTTTACTGCATGGCAGTTTATTACAGTCCCGCCAGCACATAGCTGCCAAAGAAGAACAGCAGGAATTTTTTACGCAGCTCGACGCTTTACAAAACAAACTGCAAACCTCTGACAACACTTCTGCGCGCTTGACGGTGTTTTCCGTTATCCCCCGCCTGTTAGTCAGCGACGAAATTTATCCCGACTGCTGGTATCAATTTCATTTGATGCGCTATTCTCAGCTTTTGGATATGGCGGAAATCAATAGCGATTATGCTATGACTAAAAAAATGTTGGAGTACCAAGAATTTATTCCAGAAAAAATTCTTGCCAAATATCTCCATCTTTATAAGCAAAGTCAAAATTTCAATGAGCAGCTCTTAACTCAAAACGCAGCGAATAACTCCACGCAAATTATAATCGGTCAAGATGATTCGTCGCCCTTTGGCTTACCTCACCGCAGCGCCTTACAGCTAGAAAACATTATCGCCCGTCAAAAGCTTGCCCACGCCCACCTTACTTACGGAGCCGACGAAATTGCCGCCCTGCTCTTAACGCGTTATTTTATGCAGCAAGCAAACTGGCAACCTAAAATTTTTTTGCAATATAGCTCGCCTGCTGTTGAATTTAAGCACATGCCTTATATGGCTGTCAGCACGGGAGCCGCTCTGCGCAGTCAAATTGAACTTATCGGCGCGCAGCTTGCCGCTGCTGCTGATGCAGCAGACATCATTCTTTACATCCACTGCGGCGACGATGATCTTCAACCAACTACCGATACTGTCAAAGAAGTGCAGCTATTGCTTGAGCAACCTAAGCCTGTTGGTCTTATTGATTTAAGCGCCAATTTTGCTGCTAAAGAACTGCTTTTGCCGCAGCTTCTAATCAAAAATGTTCCTATCAACAAATTAGCAGCCTATGCCGGTTGGAACACCTTTAGTAATTCCTCCGGCACAGCTTTGGCACAAAGCGTTATTTTTACCGGACGACTACGCCAATTACAGCAACAAGGTTCAGAACAAATTGCCGCTCTTTATGCAGAAAATTTACGTTTTACTTGTGAACGTATCATGGAGGATTTTGTGTACCAAAAGCTTATCCATCCCCAGCTGCGTCCTTATTTGGCAAGCTTTGGTATAACTCCTACCAATTTACTGGCAGAAGATAAGCAAGCCACCGAATATTATATTCAAAAGCGTTTAAGCCTTTACGCTTTGTTACTTTTACAAGCAAATCTTGGCCGTACACCTTTTTACAGCTCACAGGATAAAAATTATTATCTAAAAAACTTATTAGTAGGTGTACAGCTGCCATGGAACAGAATTTTTGAGGCTGATTTAACAATACATACACAAATTGGAGCAAAATAATTCAGTAGGCCAAAGTAAAACCCCACTTCAGCGTTGGAGTGGGGTTTGCCATATATGTTTCAATTTTTATTGAAGCCGATATTATACAACAGTGTAGCCTGCAATCAAATAAGCAACGGAAGCAAATACCATAGCAATACCTGCATACGGCAACTGCGTATAAACATGAGCGGTATTTTCAATATCGCAGGCTTTAGAAGTAAACACAGTAGCGTCGGCATAAAAGCAAGCATGACTGCACAAGGTAGCGCCGGAAACAATGGACGCCATAACCAGCAGAGGATTTGCACCTACGGCAAAGCCTAAAGGAATAATAATAGGCGCGCATACCGCAGGAATACCCCAGTTAGAGCCGGTAATAAAGCCTAAGCAGCCAACTACCCAAAAGGCCAGCATCGGATACAGCTGCGCATTAACATAAGGCTCGATTAAATGAATTACATAACCGGGCATGTTAATGGCAGTCATAGCGCCTTCAATATAAAAAGCCGCTACGATAATCGAAAGTACAGGAACCAAATCGGCAAAGCCTTCAATCCAATAATCGCAGAATTTACCCATGGTAATTTTTCCACGGGGAACATACAGCACAATGCAGCATAACAGCGCCGCAATCAAGCCCACAAAAAGATCGCCTACATAAAACTGTACGCCAATCATGGTCAAAATAGGAATAACAAAATCCCAGGCGCTTGCTTTTTTATCGTAATCCTGAGGCTTATCGTTTTGGTGATACATAGCATTTTCAATAATGCCGTAGCCCTCTTCGTCGTTCTTTAAGCGAGCATAAGCGCGTTTCATAGCACCTACTTTAGGCACAATACCTACAATAAATAAAGGCACAATAGCCAAAGCAAAAATACCATAAAAAACATAAGGAATTATCTGCATATAAGTAGAAATTGCATCACCGTAGCCTAATGCCTTAATAGCGTCCTGTTCATAAAAAACGCCGCCGAAAAAAATCGCCCATGTGGAAAATGGTATCAAAACACTGGTCGGTGCGCCAGTGGAGTCAACCACATAAGCCAATGCTTCGCGAGGAATATGCCTTTGGTCAGCCAGCTTTTTGGTACAGCTGGTAACCGTCAGAATATTCATATAGTCGTCAATATAGATAATCATGCCTAAGATCCATGCGGAAAGGAGCGTAGTTGTTTTAGACTTACACAGCTTACCCAAAACATTGGCAATAGCATTGGTCGCGTTGGATTCATTGATAACGGCAATCAAGCTGCCGAACAAGCCGCAGACCATCAGCATCCACACAGATTCCGGATCCGTAAACACCTCAAAAAATTTTGTAGAAGCCAATTCTACAAAGTTGGCACCCGTTTTCCAACTAAATAAAGCGTAGCCCGTTAAAGCTCCCAATAATAACGGTTCTGTGGTCCGTTTAGACCAAACAGCTACAATTACAGTCAAAATGGCTGGAAATAAGCAGATTATTCCATATTCCATTGACCAAGCCCCCTCTGGCATTAAATTCCTCGCTAATAGAGCAATTTTTCTCTATTAAATACGGTAACATTATTATACTCGCATGTATCTCTGTTGTCTATAAAAATAACAACATATTTTCTTATAAATTATTTTTTCTTAACCAGCGCTTATGTCTGCTCAAATATTTCCCCTAAAGCTTTAAGAGCAGTCTGTACCTCCTGGGGTGTATTGTGCCAGCCAAAGGAAAAACGCAAGGTTCCGGCAGGATAAGTCCCCAAAGTTTTATGAGCATTAGGAGCACAGTGCAGTCCTACACGCACAGAAATACCGTATTTGCGTGCCAAAAAATCAGCCGCCAAAGCATTATCACCCTTAGTCAACGCCAAAGAAACTACGCCGATGCGCCGGCAGCAATTTTTTTTACCGATAATTTTCAGCAGTCCGCGCTGTTCATATACCTCGGCACCGGACAAAAATTGCTGCGTCAGCGCCAGCTCATGGGCGCGCAAGTTTTCCATTCCCTGCTCCTGCAGCCATTGTACCCCGGCAGCTAAACCAATTATTCCCGGCAGATTTGGCGTGCCTGCCTCAAATTTATCGGGCATAAATGGCGGCGTCTTTTCCGTATGACTAATGCTGCCGGTCCCGCCTACAATTAACGGCTGAATTTTATCTATAACTTTTTCCGCTAATACAAAGCCACCAATTCCCTGCGGCCCCAAAAGTCCTTTGTGTCCCGTAAATGCCACTGCGTCAATCTTCATGCGCTGCATATGGATAGGAAAAATGCCTGCCGTCTGCGCGCTGTCCACAACAAAAAATAAATTATTTTCACGACAAAAATTTCCCACTTTCTCAATCGGCAGCAGAGTGCCGCAAACATTACTTCCGTGAGTCATAATAACTGCTTTTGTATTTTCCTGCACCAGCTTAGGCAAAAATTCCGTGAGCAAATTTCCCTCTCCGTCGCAGGGAATGCGGCTGAAAGTAATAGCATTTTGCGGAGCTTTTTCTCCTAATGCCAGCTCACGCCCCAAAAGCTGCAGCGGACGCATCACAGCATTATGCTCCATCGCCGAAACTAAAACATGGTCGCCGGTTTGCAGCAAACCTCTAATAATTATATTGAGAGCCTCCGTCACGTTTTTGGTGAATACCACATTTTTCGCATCCTCAGCGCCAAAAAAATCGCACAACAGTTGGCGAGCGTTAAAAACTGCGTCCTCCACAACATACGCAGCCTCATAGCTTCCTCTATTGATATTGCTGCCCATTTGCGTCATATATTGATACACGGCAGCAGATACAGTCGGCGGTTTGGGAAAGGAAGTGCTGGCATTATCAAGATAAATCTGCGGCATAAATTTCCTCCAAATTTTTATTGCAAGTGTTACTTTAAATTTAGTATTTTTGTTTTTATTTTAGCATAGCTTTATCGTATTTTTCAATAAATCCGCTTTATCTATAAATGCTATTGGAACACAACAGCACTCTATGATATACTTTTTATAAGCAACAATTAGGTGAAAGGTTTGATATAATGCTGAAAGATGAAAAAACAATTATTATTACCGCAGGCGCAGCCGTGGGACTAATTGCTTCTCTGTTAGTTTTTTTTGGTAATCCTGCTAACATGGGTTACTGCATTGCCTGCTTTCTGCGCGATACTGCCGGAGGACTCGGCCTGCATTCGGCAAAAGCCGTGCAATATATACGTCCTGAAATCAGCGGTTTAATTTTAGGTGCTCTAGCCGCCGCGCTATCTCACAAAGAATTTTCTCCCCGCGGCGGAAGCTCGCCGATGACTCGTTTTGTGCTGGGCTTTTTTACCATGATTGGCTGTCTTATGTTTTTAGGCTGCCCTTTTCGTATGCTGCTGCGCATTGCAGGCGGTGATTTAAACGCTTGGTGCGGGTTTCTCGGTTTTGGCGGCGGTATTTACGCCGGTATATTTTTTCTCAACCGCGGTTATTCTTTAAAACGCACTTACAAAATGACTGCCGTAGACGGCGGCTTACTGCCTGTTATGGCAGCCACAATTTTAGTACTTTTAATTACCGCGCCGAATTTTATTCATTTTACTAATGCCGGCGGTGGACCCGGCGCTAAGCATGCGGCCATAGCACTTAGTCTGCTGGCCGGTTTAACCGTCGGTTGGCTAGCGCAGCGCACGCGCTTCTGCATGATTGCCGGTATACGCGATTTTATTTTGTTTCGCGAAACAAAAATGCTGTGGGGATTTTTTGCTTTAACGGTAGCAGCCTTCTTGTGCAATTTAATTTTAGGCGTTGCTACCGGCACGGCGTATTTCAAATTAAGCTTTGCCGCGCAGCCAGTCGCTCACACGGATGCTCTGTGGAACGCTTTAGGCCTATTTTTAGTTGGCTTTGCCTGCGTACTTTTAGGCGGCTGCCCTCTGCGCCAGTTAATTTTGGCAGGCGAAGGTAATTCTGACAGCGCCATAAGCGTTTTAGGCTTAATTATCGGCGCCGCCTTTGCGCACAATTTTGGCTTAGCCTCCAGCAGCGCAGGTCCTACAAACAACGGCCAAATCGCCGTTATTATTGGCATTATAGTTACGGCGCTTATTGCCTATTTAAACACCTATAAAAAATAAAGGAGAAAACTACTTATGAAAATTATTGACGCACGCGGACTTTCCTGCCCGGAGCCAGTTATTTTAACCCGCCAGACCATGACAAGCGGTGAAGAAGCCTATCAGGTTTTGGTTGACAACAATACTTCTAAAGAAAATGTTACCCGTTATGCTCAACACCAAGGCTACAGCGTAACTATCAGCCAACAAAACGAAGAATATTCTTTGTTACTCACGAAAAACAAATGAAACAATATGTAGCGACATTTTTTTCACACTTCGGTGCAGTGCGTTTTCATAAACTGTGCTTAGCTAAGGGCTGGCAGGCACATCTGGCTCCGGTACCGCGCACCCTAAGCAGCAGCTGCGGCACCTGCGTAATTTTTACCACAGAAGTTTTAGAAATTAACGCACATTGGCAGTCAGAAATAATTACGCCCGAGCTTGAGCAGCTTGTCTTAAGCGAAAATAACAATTACAGCCCGCTTTTTCAGGCCAATGATATTTAATTTAGGAGTAAAATGAATTATGGAAAATCAAGTTAAATTAACTAAACTGGCAAGCTGTGCCGGCTGCGGAGCCAAAGTTGGCGCAGGCACTCTGTGTCGACTCTTGGAAGGCTTTGCCACGCATTCTGACCCTAATTTATTAATCGGCTACGATAAAAGCGACGACGCCAGCGTTTACGCTGTCACCAGCGAATTGGCTATTGTGCAAACCACAGATTTTTTTCCGCCTATTGTCGACGACCCATTTACGTATGGGCAGATCGCCGCAACCAACGCCCTCAGCGATGTTTACGCTATGGGCGGCGAACCAAAGCTTGCTCTAAATATCATGTGTATTCCCGAAAAAATGTCCCAAGCCACAGTGCAGGAAATTTTACGTGGCGGTTATAGCAAAGCTTACGAAGCAGGAGCTATAATTTCCGGCGGCCATACAATTCACGGCACAGAACCAATCTACGGTTTAGCTGTAACCGGCTTTGTGCATCCCCAAAAAATTTGGCGTAACAGCGGCGCGCGCCAAGGAGACGTTTTACTTTTAACCAAGCCTTTGGGCACAGGCATTTTAACCACAGCTGCCAAAGCCGACTTAGTAGAGCAAAAGCTTTTGAGCACGCTTTATCAGCAGATGAGTACCCTAAACAAATATGCCTACGACTGCCTAAAAAATTATGAAATTCACGCCTGCACAGATGTAACAGGCTTCGCCCTTTTGGGTCATAGTTTAGAAATGGCGCAAGGCAGCGGCGTTACTATCCATATTCAAGCCGACACTGTCCCCTATCATGCGGAAGCCTATGAACTGGCAGACATGGGTTTTATTCCTGCCGGAGCCTACCGCAATCGTGATTTTGCCGCAGCCCACGTCCATGTCGTTGGCAATATTTCCCGCGCTTTGCAGGATATTTCTTATGACCCGCAAACCAGCGGCGGTCTTTTATGCGCACTACCGGAAAAGGACGCGCTTGCTTGTCTGCCCAAATTGCAGCAGATTGCTCCCGCAACAAAAATTATCGGCTGGGTCAGTGCAAAGCTAGACGCAGATATTTATTTAGAGTAAAAATTTTAATTGTAATATAAATTAAAAACAGGGTCTAAAGGTTACACCATCCAACAGTGCAACAATTTAGACCCTGTATTTTATTTTGTTACTAAAGCATTATGATTTAAAGCAGTATCCTGCTCAGCCAGCTCTTTAATTCGGTAGCTGGCAAACATGGAACCGGAAACATTGTGCCAAACGCTGAAAACAGCTCCCGGCAAGCTAGCCAAAGGATTGGCGGCAAAATTTACGGTTGCCAGAGCTACTGCCAAGCCACTGTTTTGCATAGCAACCTCAATGGCAATAGAGGTTTCCTTGGCATAATTTACCTTCATTACTTTTGCCATAAAAAGGCCCATTCCCAAACCAATACTATTGTGCAGCACTACCAAAGCGATAACAATAAGACCGCAGCTCATAAGCTTACTAGCGCTCACCGCTACAATGCCGTCAATAATTGCTACAATCGCTACAATAGAAATCAGCGGCAAAACAGCGCCCAGCTGTTCAACCTTTTCGCGGAACATGCCATTGAGAATAATTCCGGCGATAACCGGCAGCAGCACAATTTTTACTACCGACATTACCATGGCCCAAAAACTTACCTCAACCCACGCTCCAGCCAAAATATATACTAAAAACGGCGTTACCAGCGGCGCGATCAAGGTCGAAGCAATGGTCATGCCTACGGAAAGAGGCACGTCGCCTTTAGCGATATAAGCAATTACATTGCTGGCCGTACCGCCGGGGCAGCAACCTACAAGAATAACGCCTAAAGCCAAATCCGTGTCCAAATTAAAAACCACTGCCAAAAGATACGCTGCAAAGGGCATAATGGTATATTGCAGCACACATCCGGCAAAAACTTCTTTAGGTCGGGAAAGAACAACTTTAAAATCTTCTTTTTTAATAGTCAGTCCCATGCCAAACATAGCCGTACCTAAGAAAAGCGCTGTGTAACCTGGAATCCATTTAAATCCCTCCGGCCGCAAAAAAGCAAATGCACTGGTCAGCAAAATAATCACGGCAAAATACCGCGACAAAAAGCTACTCGCCTTGCCTAAGAAAAATAATAACCCGTTTTCTTTGTTCATATTCAATTTTCCTCCTTACATACATGCTATCCTCAAACGATAGTCACGTTGCTTGCTGCCATAACAGGCAGCAGAACTTTTTGGGTTCCGCTTTATTTTATCACAGATAAACGCAAAAAGAAATACAAAATAAAAATGTACCGACCCCAAAAAGTTAGACCTTAAAAGCTAACGATTGGTAGTCGGTACATTTATTTCCAGCTTTAAATTTTTTATTAGTATTCAGCTAATTTAGCAGCAGCTTTGGGGCAGCCTTTAGCAGCAGCCAATTCAAAATAGGTCTTAGAACAAATCTTGTGACCCATTGCCAAATACTGCTCGCCTAACATATACATATTTCGAGCATATTGCATATCTTTAAGCTTAGCAGCGGCTTCTTCAGAGCCTTTAGCAGCAGCCAGCTCCAAATAAGTGGTGCCGCAAATTACGTGGCCCATGCCAAGATATTGTTCTGCTAATTTCATGCAGCCTTCAACATATTGTTTTTCTTTAGCTTCGGCAGCGGCGATTTCTTCGTCGGTTACGCCGATTTTAGCTTTAAACCAAGCTACAATAGCGTCCATATCTTCGCCCTTATACAGCACGCTTCTAAATTTATGGTCGATTACGTTAGTAGTATAAAGCCATTCAATGCCAAGATCCATATCCACATATTCAACATCAAAATGAGTCAGGATAGCGTCAATAACAACCTCTGCATTAGCAGGATCTTTAGCCAGGCTAGCAATTTTACGATATTCTTCTACTAAAGTCATCTCAAAAACCTCTCTTTACTTTTCATTTTAAGCATTAAAATTATATTGATGCCTTTATCAGGAACCAATAATATCATATCACCATTTAGTAAATTTATCAACAAGATTATTTTCCTGTTAGTAATAAATAACAAGCCTCACTGTCAAGTGACGCATTTTTTTGCGTTGTACAAAGCTTAGCAAAAAAAGATTCTTTGTAAGCCATAAAATAACTGCTTATTCTATAATTACAGCTGTACCGCTGACGCTGACCATGAGCATACCGTTCTTTTCCCCCAGCACCTCATAATCTACATCCACACCTACAACAGCATTGGCACCTATTTTTTCGGCTCGCCGTATCATTTCTTCTACAGCTTTATCGCGAGCGTCTGCCAGTTCAGACTCATAGGTACCGCTGCGTCCGCCTACAATATCGCGCAAGCCGCCCATAAAATCCTTAATAAAGTTTACACCGGAAACTACCTCACCAAAAACTATTCCCTTATAGCAAGCTATTTTTTTGCCTTCCACAGTAGGAGTAGTAGTAATTAACATAATTGCACCTCCAAAATTATAATATAATTTAAAATCGCTTATAGTGGCCCTAATTTAATCGCAGTTGCATAAGTCAAAAAGCAAAAAGCAACAATCCACCACATGCCGATAAGCGGCAGCACAAAACGCGCCCATCTTTTATACGGCACATTAGCCATAGCCAAGTAAGACATAGTTGCGCCGGACGCAGGCGTAATGCAGTTGGTAAAAGCGTCGCCAAAAGTAAATGCAAAGACCGCCGTTTGACGAGTTAAGCCAACAATATCAGCCAACGGTGCCATAATAGGCATAGAAATCGCCGCTTGGCCGGAGCTGGAAGGTACCAGCAAATTGAAAAGGTCCTGAATTATAAACATCCCAAAGGCAATAATAGAGGACGGGAAAATATCCAACATCCCAGCCAAATAATGAATAATTGTGTCCATAACTCTAGCGTTATCCAAAAGAATAGTAGCAGCCTTACACATAGCAACAGCCAAGCAGGGCAGCATCATTCCCTTACAGCCCTCCAAGAAAGCGTCGCAAATATCGTTAGGCTTCAAGCTGCAGATAATTCCCGACAGCACGCCCATAATAATGAACATAGCAGAAATTTCATTCATATAAAAATCAAATTTCAAAACGCCAACAATAATGCTTACAAAGTTTAAGCCCAAAAGTCCTAAGCAAATTGCCTGACGGCTGTTCAGCTTTTGAGTTTCATCAATCTTAATAGTATCAGCCTTAGCTCTATCAATTTCGTAAACAGGGCTGCTTTCCGGATTCTTTTTCACCTTATAAGCGTGATACATGACATAAGAAATATTTAAAATCAGCAGCACTACAAAAATGCCCACGCGATAAGGCAGTGCCGAAAAAATTGGCACACCGGCAATACCTTGAGCAACGCCTACGGAAAAAGGCTGTGTGCAGCCAGCGCCATAGCCTGCCGCCACCGAGCAGAACAGAATTCCCAAAGCAGTTAAAGAGTCAAAGCCTAAAGCCAAAACTACGCTGACAACCAAAGGCGTAAAAGCTAAATATTCTTCGTTACAGCCAGCCAAGGTAGAAAAGGTTGCTAAGGTAGTCATCAGCACAGGAATTAACAAAATGCTATGATTACGCATTTTTCTTACCAAAGTGCTTAAACCGGCAACAATAGCGCCTGTTTTTGCCAACATATTCAGCGAACCGCCAACAATAAACAAAAAGGCAATAATACTAATGCCGCCCTTAAAGCCTTTATTAAGAACGGTAAAGAAATCCATAAATCCAGTTGGCTTTTGCGCAACATAATGGAATGTTGCCGGGTCTACAACCATTTTACCGGTATGCACGTCCTTCACACGGTCGTAAACACCAGCTGGAATTACATAGCTGGCCAAAGCACACAAAATAACTACACAAACTAAAATAATAATGGGACTAGGCGCTTTAAAGGCTTTTACTTGCTCCTTAGACATAACACATCTCTCCTAAATCTTCTTTACAAATTTTTTACTGCACAAAATTTTGCGCATAATCATCAATTTCCAGAGCGCACATCATAGCTATCAGCCAGCGTCGGAAAAAGCTTTCTACCGACGCACATTCTTCCTTAGTATGTGCGCCGGAACCTTGTCCTCCCATAGAGCAAACAGTAGGTACGCCTACGCTGCCAAAATAAGCAGCGTCAGACATGCCACCCACATAAATTGGCTTAAAGGCAGGATAACCATACTTAGTTGCTACGCTGTTAATATAATCCAGCAGACGGTGATTTGCTTTTGTTTCTTCAAAGGCAGGCATAGGAGAAACAAATTCCACTTCTGTCGATGTGCCATCAATATAAGTTTTTGCACAAATCTCCGTAATTTTTTGTTTAATATATTCTTGCTGCTCCAGCTTTTTATAACGTACATCCAGCTCAGCATAGCAAATGTCCGGCACGGCATTAGAAACCATACCGCCCTTAACAACACCCACACTGACCGTCAAACCTTCGTCATATTTAGTTAAATTTTGCAGCAAAGGCAGCTTTCGTGCCATTTCAATAATAGCATTGCGTCCCTTTAAATAATCGTTGCCTGCGTGAGCAGCCACACCATGCACCGTAATATGACAATCCATACCGCCCTTACGTCCAACGGTCAAGCAATTATCCATACGTCCGCTTTCCATATTAAAGCAGCACAGGGAGCCTTTGGCTTCCTCCATCAAAAGCTGGTCGGCAATGCCGGCACCATGACTGCTTTCTTCATCACCCACAATAATTGCCTTTACGCGCCTATCCTTAAAACCAAAACGCTTTAAAGCAACCAAAAGATAAAAAATTTGCGCTACGCCATTTTTCATATCCACCACACCGGGCCCGTGAGCAAAACCATCTTTAATATAAAAAGGATTGTCGGGAAAAGTTCCGGAAGGAAAAACCGTATCGCAGTGCCCTGCAAACATCAAAGGCTTACCCGGAATTTCTTGATTTAATTCTGCTACTAAGGCATGAGCGCTACCCTTAGTATCTAACAGTCGGCAGCTTATGCCCTCTGCTTTAAAATGCTTATGCAAAAAATCAATTACAAGATTAACCTTGTCCGGCTCGTAGGAACCTGCCTGCATATTAACTAGCTTTTCCCAAAACATCAGCATTTCCTTGTGATTTTTTTCTATAAAATTATGTAATTCACTAATAGGCACTTGCATAATCTTTTCATCCCTTATCAAAAAACTATATTGTTGTATCGCTTTAAATTACTAAAGCAAAAATAATGTACTTTTTATTTTACAAGACAATCTTTTGCTTGTCAACCAAACATTATGTTGTAGGGTTGAGAAATTCCCCTATAAAAACAAAAAATCCCAACGCATTTACGTTGAGATCATCGCTTTTTATTCATTTTTATATTGGTGCCGCGGACCCGAAGTTTTACACGTGTACGCAATTTAACGATGTTCTATACCAATTATGATAATTTACGCGTTTCATAAAAAATATTTTATTATCTCCTGCACATTTTCAGGCAATAGATTAGCTTGCTGTGTCAGGATATTAAACAATCTGTTCCTTGCCAATGCTATGCTATTATATGCGCTCTCAATCTGCATATGTTCATTAGCAGCTACTTGGTGGATGTTACATTCTTCGACATACCATGCGAGTAGCACTCTTTCGTCTTTGGACTTTAATCCTGCAGATACTATGAGCTTTTTACAAGCCAGCTTAGACAGACCATTTAATTTAGATACAAATCGTCTGCGGTCCATCATGTCTATATCCTAACACAAAAGCGGTACCTGGTCGCTTGACCAGGTACCGCTTAATTATTTAGTGGTTCTTAACAGCATACATTGCCGTAACGCCTGCTACGCACCAAGCAAAGGTACGCTGATGTCGCAATCGCTTTTGGATGCGTTGCTCTGCTTTGCGCTCAAAGCTGATTTGCTCTTTCAGTTTCGTCAAAGATTGCTGCATTTCGTTCAGCGAGTTTTCGGCACTCTGCAACTTTTCGTTGGACGTCCTCAATGCTGCTTGCGATTTGATCAGCTGCGTTTTTGCTTCGGTCAACTGCTGCTTCAGCTCGCTCGACGGCGTTTTGAGCATCGCTATTTGCATTTCTAACTCCGCTAATTTCGTCAGCAATTTGTCGTTGTTGCTCTTGAGTAGCTCCAATTTCTCGGTCGGTATCACTTTGTAGCCCATTGGTACTTGTTCCATCGGCGCTGATGCAGAAGCAAACGTAGGCACCAAGAGCAATAAGCACAAGAGCAAAGGCAGCATATACGCGATATAGTGCTTTTTGGTCGGTTTCATACATCCAGTTCACTCCAATCTATTTCGTGCTCCACAAGATAGCGATATGTATTTTTGGCTCGGTTTGCATAACCATATCGATATACCTCGCCCACTCCTGCAGCTTTGTAGTATTCTTCCCTAAACAGTTCTCTCAGGGCCCACAGGTTATTGACGTCATTTCCGCGCTTAATACGATTTTGCAGGAATACTTTTACAACAGCATCGCTAGTAGGGCACCATATACCTGCATAGATAACACATTTGCTATCTGTTAGCAACGGCATCAGCATGTCAGCATAAGCCAAACAATCATAGGCAAGGATTTCACGCTGGGCATGTTGGCCTTGCGGGGATGACAATACATGCTTTAATTCGTGCAGCTCGCCGGCATCAATAATATCGCTGTAGCTGCGCCCCATGAATTTTCTGCCAGCGTCAATCCAAGAGAGCAGGTTGTCGCCACGCCGGCCTTCCCACTGACTGACACCCATAGACGGATAATTTCCTGCAGTACTGCAGCTCACAGAGTCAAATCCGCCCTCAACGCCGGTGGCAATAATGCCGTCGGCTATTTCTTTTGCCAAAAGATGCCTAAGATCCATTACTTTTCGCCTCCATTGATTTTAAAGGCACGACACTCGATTGCCTTGTTACCTAATTGTACCAATACCAGGGCAACTGTAGTCATGCAGAAAACTTCGTAACAGCCCCAATTTTGATTGCAAATTGCCAGATATAAGCTGAGTACAAACCATAATAAGAAAGCCATGACTGCTGTAAAACGACCAACGCTCAAAGCTTCATCATTTTTCTTAAGCATATTAAGGAATCTACGCATGATTAACCCTCCGTTTCGTGGTTTGACAGTGCACGCAGCTGCTTCATCAGATTATCAATGACGCCGTTCTGGCCAAGCTCCTCATATGATTTATAACAGGCTTCTATGCTTTCCATCGCGTATATCGGTATCCATCCTTTGTCCGAGTAGTGGTTATAGCCTTGGATGATACGGTCACGGAGGAGTGCCTGCATGCCTTCTTTCAAAGCGTTGTTTTCTTTGTTCTTCTGGCGAATCACAGCTATTAGGTAAGCTATAACCGCACCTGCTAGAGTGTTGATGATTTGGCCAAGGAATTTGTCTAAAATAATTTCCAATTACGTCCTCCCCTGCTCCATAATTATGTAAAGGAGCGTGATAATATGAAACTACCTAATGGTTTCGGAAGTATTATTAAATTGTCAGGAAACAGGCGGAAGCCTTATGCAGTTAGGCGGCATGGTAAATACCTCGCATATTTTGCAAGCCATGACGAAGCACTGATATACCTTGCTGACGTCAACAAACAGCCAGATATTATAGGCAGCGAGCTGACATTTGCTGAGATATACAGGCTAGAAATGGCTGAGCATACAGTTAAAATCTCATCTAAAACAGTAAATGGCTACAAGTCCGCCTTTCAGCACTGCAAGGAGCTGTGGCCCATGAAACTCAAGGACATCAAGGTCAGCGACCTGCAGGCCGTTATAGCCAACTGCGGAACTGGCCAGCCTACCCAGAAAAAGGTAAGGCAGATTATGCACAATGTGTACCGCTATGCTGTAAAGTACCAGCTTATTAGTGCAACAGCTGACCTGAGCGGTTATGTGGATATTGATAAACTCAAAAAGAAATACAAAAAGACACCATTCAACACTCGCCAGCTGAATCGTGTGAAGAAAATAGCTGACAGTGACGATGTGCTGGCTCCATGGGCAAAGTGTATCGTGATGATGTGTTACTGCGGTACTAGGCCCAGCGAGTTTTTGGCTATCCTCAAGGCTGATGTGAAACTGAAGTCCAGGTATTTCGTGGTCCGTGATAGCAAAACCGAAGCTGGTCGCAACAGAATGGTGCCCATCAGCAAGAAGGTACTACCGTATTATGAATGGTGGTTGTCTAAGGATGGCAGAACGCTGGTGGCCGTGGATGGCAAACCTGTATCGTATAGTAGATTTCTAAAGCTATTTTACAGGGTATGCGATGCAGCTAGGTGTAAGCACAAGCCCCACGAATGTCGTCACACCTGTGCTACATGGCTTGATGACAAAGGTGCCAACAAGCTCAGCATCAAGCGTATCCTCGGCCACGCTACTACAGATATTACCGATGGCGTTTACACTCATAAATCGCTAGCTCAACTGAAGAAGGCCATAGACCTATTGTAGCAAGCTGGTAACCAAGCAGGATTTGGTAAGGACATGAATGTCCCTGCCAAATCCGCTTTTTCAAGTATACAATTTGTGCATGGTTTTTTAGGTGTAAGCCAAAATGCCGTAACGCCCATGGCTAGGGCATTACCACACGATTTCGGCCACTTCCTCGGCAGTAGTGCAGGACAAAACTTGCTCTTTAAGATTGCGGTACTTGATGTGCAAAGTGTTACTACGAATGGCCACAGCACCAATGACTCCACGCAGGTCGTTGACGGTCACGGTTACGTTGGCATTATCGGCTGTAGTCCATTCGATGCTTTGCCCAGTGATATCCAAGGCTATGATGGCTGCGTTGATGCGGTCACGGGCTTTGTCATCGTAATCATAACGGTTGCCATTGTATTCGATTGGTTCGGTTTCCAATGTATCACGGGTGGATTTCAGTTCGGACAGTTTTGCGGTCTGTACTTCTTCCAAAGATGGTACGTAAGGCGGTGTCTCATAAAGCGTTCCGTCCATAGCAATGCTGTAAGGCTTGTCGGCATTGCCAATGAGTTTGTTGAAATCATCGGCTGATACAATCACATAGCCTTGTGCTAAAAACTGCGCTATGGCTTCGTCAGAGTATTCTACGGCCAGTTTTGTATCGGCTCTAGTGCCATCCTCGGCTGGCTTGATTAAATATTGATTTGCATATTTCTCGTTCATTTTTTTGACCTCCTTTTAAGGACGCAGAATATCATCATAAGGTACATACTTCTCACAATACGTCTCTATCGCTTCTGCTAATTCTAAATGTCCGCGCTCTTTGAAGTATTCAGCTATTGCCTCAAAATAGGATGAGTCCAACCCCTCGACATCAAGAACCCTTTCATCTTTATGGAATGGTGAAATTCTTTCTTCCGTGAGTTCAATTAGACGTTTTAATAAGGCTTCTTCGTTCATAATTAAATTTTCCTTTCTTTATAAACAGTGGGGAAATACCAGTTCTGATATAAACGAAAATAGTACCGCAACATGGACTTATCCTATATCGGTTAATACTGTATTACAGATTGGTTGTATCTCATATTCTGCTGGCAGAGAAGGCGGTTCTTTTCAATGTCCAGGGGTAAAAACATATACAACATATAACTGCGTAATAACTGGCGCTGACAACGGCTATGGCAGGCCTGTTATTATTGTCATTGCAAAGTGATTTATCTGCCTATGGCTACAATAAAAAAGTTTAAAGCAGGGGATGTTGAAGGCATTGTGAAGCCGGTGGTTGAAGGAGCACCAACGGCTGCTTCCTTCATCAGATAGCTGTTGCTATTAGTATTATATTTAGCACTTTTAATTAGGGAATATGCAGACGAAGTAAAAGCAATAGGAAAAGCAAAATAGCTTCCAGAATTAACACTTCCCCACTGTTCATTTCCCGACAGCTATATAAAAAGTGTACGCACTATTATACGTTGGAACAGTAAGTTTAGTTGTTGATTTAACAAACCATGGATAATTCTCGTAGGTTGTTGATGAGTTCCAACTTTGCATACCAATGGCAACACTGTAAATTGTTCCAAAAGCTATTGGAAATGTTAGTGTTCCATTGTTGCTACTTCCCCACTGTTTTTTGTACAGTGGGGAAATGTTACCGGTTATAGCTCGGGAACAATTTATTTCCCTATATCTATAAATTATCTACATTTTATGACAGCAGGATTTTACTCAACAATGACTGAACCGCGTCAAGTCGGTTTTTTTGATGCTTATCCTACTCAAGTATCGTATCAAGCTGTACGCCAAGATAATACAGGGGCAATACCTTATGACGGCACCTTTTACTGGATAGCTTTCGCTATTTAACAGTGGGGATTTGTAAGTGCATTTCGCGGTGAAATATACGTTTCGTTACCTATATCCGCTACATGTCGTGTTGCTTATTGTTCTTATGGCTACCAAACAGAAGTAGCTTATGTTGCTAGCGTTTCACCAAGCAATACGCGATTAAGATTCTACAACGCTGGCAACGGCACAAAAGATGTTTATTGGCTCGCAATATGCTGGTAAACAACAGTGGGGAAAATATCAAAGCGGTGGCGGTAGCGATAGGAATATTACTATCACTTTTCCTATCGCTTTTGCACAATACTGCTATGCGATAACATTTGGTAGTATCCAGTATTCTGCTTTTCCTGACAAACTAACCCTTGTGCAGAGCATTTCTAAATCCAATGTTCTAGTGCATTTCGATGATTATTGTGCTGGTGCTTACTACATTATTATTGGTAAATAGACAGTGGGGA